>Ga0209515_10000858_pt1 | contig 52804 bp, 52 predicted proteins | sample Subgroupgradi54m_FD_187454 | JGI IMG/M metagenome (GOLD analysis project Ga0209515, IMG submission 187454) | Subsurface groundwater microbial communities from S. Glens Falls, New York, USA - GMW60B uncontaminated upgradient, 5.4 m (SPAdes)... ... | reverse complement strand
AGGCACCGACCATGGTCGGCTTGCCGTCCCGGATCCACTCGACGATGATCCAGCCGAGCAGCGCGGCGGCCGTGGCCACCTGGGTGTTCACGAACGCGACCGCGGTGACCCGGTCAGCGGTGATCTCCGAGCCGGCGTTGAAGCCGAACCAGCCGAACCAGAGCAGGCCGGCACCGAGCGCCACCATCGGCACGTTGTGCGGCTTGAAACTCTCCTTGGGCCAGCCGACCCGCTTGCCGAGAACGATCGCCAGGGCAAGCGCCGCAGAACCGGCGTTGATGTGCACCGCGGTACCACCGGCGAAGTCCAGCGCGTGGATCTTGGCTGCAATGAAGCCGCCACCCCAGATCCAGTGCGCCACCGGAACGTACACCACGGTGAACCAGCCGGCCGCGAAGACCAGCCAGCCGGCAAACTTGGCCCGATCCGAGATCGCACCGCTGATCAGGGCGACCGTGATGATGGCGAACATCATCTGGAAGGCGAGCACGACATAGGTCGGGATGCCGGTGACGGGCACACCCTGGGCGTTGGCGCCCAGCCACAGTTCCTGGATGAACGTCTTATTACCCAGGTACGTGGTGAAACTGCCAATCCAGTCGTTGAGCTTGTCGGCCGTGCCGTCAGCGCCGGTGTGCGTACCGAACGCGAAGCTGAACCCGTACATCAGCCAGAGCACTGAGACGAGCCCGATACACGAGAAGCTCATCATCATCATGTTGAGCACGCTCTTGGACCGGTTCAGGCCACCATAGAACAGCGCCAGACCGGGGGTCATGAGCAAGACGAGCGCTGACGACGCCAGCAACCAGGCGGTATTGCCGGTATCGACCGTCGTCGCGTCAGCGAGCACGAGCGGCACGCTGCCCTCCTAGGTGTAGGTTCCTCCAGCCGGCGGCCCGGGCCACGCTGCCCGACCTGCCGGATTGCGCGCAATGTTGAGGCGCAGCTGTTTCACAGACCTGCCCGACTCGGTTTCCAACAGATTTCCGCGTGTTTCGAGCATGTGACGAATGCGGCCGGCACGCTCAGATCCACGTGTGAGATGCACCACGGTGAAGGTACCGGTACAACGGGTCACCGCTGCCTCAGACCATCAGGACAACCAGTAACCCGACCAGCACCAACGCCCCCAGTACCAGGCCCACCTCGATGAATGCGGTGTCCCGGGGAGCCGCCACCAACCGGTCCCACCAGACCCGGGGCTGCAGCCGCGCCCGCCAGGCGTGCCGGTCGGCGGGTGCGGCGTGCGAACCCCGCGGGGCCGCCGGCGTGGCGCGCGAACGCCGCGCACTGGTCGGCGCGGCGGACGAACCCCGCGGCGCGGCAGACTCCGCGGGCGCATCCCACAAGCTGGGCGACTTGGCGCGGGTACCCGACGGGTCGGACGCCTCCGCGCGTCGGGCACCTGGCGAACCGGGCGCCCCGGCCCGGGATCGCGAGCGGAACACCGCCCGCGAGCCCGGGCGCTGGAGCGGCACCCCGGCGAAGGGCCAGCTCCTGGCGTTGGTGGCGTTGCTGACATCAGGGTCAGCGCCGGCCGCCGGCTCCCGGGGCATGGCGAAGAGGACGGTGTCCGCGGCGACCATCTCCAGGTAGCGGCGACGGCGCACCGGATCGAGCAGGATGTCGGAGGCCGCAGTGACCATCTGCGTCTTGTGCAGGTCACCGCCGGGCAGATCGGGATGCAGTTGCCGGAGTAGACGCCGTCGCGCCTTGCGGACTTCGTCGTCGTTTGCGCCGCGGGCAAGCCCGAGGATCGCAAACGGATCCTCCCCGCCAAGCTCTCCGAACGAGGGCTGACTCATGCCGCGGATTCCCCATCGTGAGGCCGGCCACGGGCGGCACCCTGCAAATGCCACGCATGAATACCGACTCGGCGAACTATGTCAAACTCGTCGAACTCTGGCCCCGGGCACACCCTACCGTAGGGAGTATTCCAGCACGTGCCGCTCATAGTCGATGAGTCTCAGATCGCGGACAGGGCGACGGAGGTGTCCCTTATGGACAATCCGTACAAACGCCGGGTCGCCTGCGGCCGCCATCCGCCGGATTCCCTCGATGTGGTCGACGATGCGCTTGCGGATGGTACGCACCAGCCGGTGCCGGTCCCGTGGGGTGAGCCCGTACGCGTCGGCGAACATCCGCAGCCGCCGGGGCCGGTTCGGGCGTTTCCAGCCCAGCGTGTACGAATCGCGGTCGGAGAAGAGCGGCACCCAGGTCCACGCCGCGTACGCCACGTCGTAGATCCGCGCCCCGGGCGAGGCGAGGTCGAAGTCGATCAGCGCGAGGGTGCCGTCCGGGCGCCAGATCACGTTGTGCGGGGCCGCGTCGTGGTGGCAGATCACCTCGGTATCCGGCGGCGGCGGGCCGAACGAACGCCAGACCGCACCGGGCGCCGGACGGAAGCCGTACTGCCCGTCGTGGAACAGCCGCAGCATCTGCGCCACGGTCACCAACGCCTCGTCGGTGACCCAGTGCGGGGCCAGAGGGTACTCGCCGCACTCCCCCTCGACGAACGACAGAACCTCGCGGCCCCGCTCATCCATCCCCAGCACCCGGGGTGCACCGCTGAAGCCCACGTACTCCAGGTGGCGCAGCAGGGCGTGTACGGACGGCGTCCACGGGCCGGCGTTGCGCCGTACCGTCTCACCGACCCGTACCACCGTGGAGGTGTTCCCGCCGAGGAGCGGGATCTCCTGCTGGGTCACGCCGCTCGGGCCTCCTGGTGTCGGGCGCTGGATCCGTCAGCGCGCTGAGCTAACTGTTGCAGTCATTGTGCGGAGCCACCGCCAAGGCGTCCAATGCCGACCCAGCGTGGCGGGAACCCGCTACGCCTCGGTACCCAGCAACGCCTCGACGAACTGGACCGGGTCAAAAGGGGCCAGATCGTCCGGACCCTCGCCGAGCCCGACCAGCTTGACCGGGATGCCGAGCTGGCGCTGCACCGCGATCACGATCCCCCCTTTGGCCGTACCGTCGAGCTTCGTCAACACCACCCCGGTCACCTCGGCCACCTCGGTGAAGACCCGCGCCTGCTCCAGGCCGTTCTGGCCGGTGGTCGCGTCGAGCACGAGCAGGGTCTCGTCCACCGCGCCGTGCTTCTCCACGACCCGCTTGACCTTGCCCAACTCGTCCATCAGTCCGACCTTGTTCTGCAGCCGCCCGGCAGTGTCGACGAGCACGCTGTCCACCCCTGTCTCGATACCCCGCTTCACCGCATCGAAAGCGACCGACGCCGGATCCGCACCCTCGGCCCCGCGCACCAGCATGGCGCCGACCCGGCTGGCCCAGGTGGCGAGCTGGTCGGCGGCGGCTGCCCGGAACGTGTCCGCCGCACCCAGCAGCACGGTGTGGCCGTCAGCGACCAGGACCCTCGCGATCTTTCCGCAGGTGGTCGTCTTGCCGGAGCCGTTGACCCCGACGACGAGTACCACCGCCGGCCGGCCGTCGTGCGGGGTGACCTTCAGTGAACGGTCCAGGCCCGGTTCGAGAGCCGCGACCAGCTCCTCGGCGAGCATCGTGCGCAGCCCGGCAGCGGACGCGGTGCCGAGCACCCGGGCCCGCTCCCGTAGCCGCTCGACGATGACCCGGGTCGCGTCCACCCCGACGTCTGCGGTGATCAGCGTCTCCTCGATCTCGTCCCAGGTCTCGTCGTCGAGCTTGTCCCTGGCCAGCAGCGCCAGCAGGCTCCGGCCGACGACGTTCTGTGAACGGGCCAGCCGGGCACGCAGCCGGACCATCCGACCGGCGACCGGCTCGGGTACCTCAACCGGGGGCGCGAGCCCGACCGGCTCGGGTACCTCAACCGGGGGCACGAGCTCCCCAGGGCGCGCTGGCTCGGTCCGCGGGGGCGCCACCGCTGTCGGGGGTTCGGCGACAACGGGGGTACCCGCGGCCGGCCCCGCCCCGGGTGGCGCCGACACCGGCGGTGGGCCTGGACGGCGGCGCAGCCGGGGTGCGAGCAGCCCGGCCACCACGAGCAACGCCACAACAGCCAGCAGCACAGCGACGATGACGGAGGGTTCCATGCCGAAATCCTGACAGAGGCCGCCCAGCGGCGCGGCGCCCGGCCCGGATTCAGCTCACGCGCCGGTGAAGACGCACTGTCCGCCAGCTAGGCCGCGACGTCCTCGTCGCGCCGCAGCCGCTGGCTGATCACCTCGGTGACGCCGTTGCGCATGGTCACGCCGTAGAGCGCATCGGCGACCTCCATGGTGCGCTTCTGGTGCGTCACGATGAGCAGCTGGCTCTTCTCCCGCAGCTGCTCCATCAACGTGATCAGCCGACCCAGGTTGACGTCGTCGAGGGCGGCCTCGACCTCGTCCATGATGTAGAACGGGCTGGGCCGGGCCCGGAAGATCGCCACGAGCATGGCCACCGCGGTCAGCGAACGCTCACCCCCGGAGAGCAGCGAGAGCCGCTTGATCTTCTTGCCGGGCGGGCGTGCCTCGACCTCCACACCGGTGGTCAGCATGTCATCGGGGTCGGTGAGGACCAGCCGGCCTTCGCCGCCCGGGAAGAGCACCTTGAAGACCTGCTCGAACTCGCGCGCGGTGTCCTCGTAGGCGCTGGCGAAGACCTCGAGAATCCGGTCGTCGACGTCCTTGACCACGGTCAGCAGGTCCCGCCGGGTCTTCTTGAGGTCCTCCAGCTGGTCGGAGAGGAACTTGAACCGCTCCTCCAGCGCCGCGAACTCCTCCAGCGCCAGCGGGTTCACCTTGCCGAGCAGGGCCAGCTCCCGATCAGCCTTGCCGGCGCGCTTCTCCTGGACCGCGCGGTCGAACGGCACCGGTGCAGGTGCGGGCACGCCGTCCGTCTCGGCCGCGACCAGTTCGGCGGAGGTGGGGGGTACCAACACCTCGGGCCCGTACTCGGCGAGCAGGGTCTCCAGGGTGAGCGAGTAGTCCTCGGCGGTCTTGGCCTCCAGCTGTTCGATGCGCAGCCGCTGCTCAGCCCGGGCCACCTCATCGCGGTGCACCGCGCTGGTGAGCCGCTCCAGGTCGGCGTAGCACTGCTTGGCTGCGCCCCGTACCTTGAGCAGCTCCGCCTCGCGAGCGGACCGGCCCTCAGCCACAGCGGCGCGCTCGGCGCCGGCCGTGGCCAGCGACCCCCCGATCGCGGCGAGCCCCTGCTCGGCACCGAGCACGACCACCCGGGCCAGGGCGGCACCGCGGGCCCGTGCGGCACGCCGCGCTGAGGCGCGTTCCCGGGCGGCCCGTTCGGCGGCGGCCTGACGGGCCAGCGCCTCCGCGCGCCCGGCCAGCGCCCCCACCCGCTCCTCGGCGGTACGCACCGCCAGGCGTACCTCCATCTCGTGTTGGCGGGCCTGGGGTACGGCCCCGGCCAGTTCGTCGCGCTCGCCGGTGGACGGATCGGCGTCGATCGGCGTCTCCTCGGCCAGCCGCAGTCGCTCCTCCAGCTCAGCCAGGCCGGTCAGGCTGGCTTCGCGGGCGGACTCGGCCCGGGCCTCGGATTCGGCGAGCCGGTCAGCCTCGGCCCCCGCCGACCTCGCCGCGCCGCCGAGCTCGGCGAGCTTACGGGCGGCCGCGTTACGCTCCCCCTCGGCCTGCTTCTTCGCGCCGTGGGCGGTGCTCATCTGCTCCTTGGCTGCGGTCACGGCATCCCGGGCGACCTCCAGCCGGGAGTGCAGGCCGGCGACCCGCTCCTCGGCTTCGGCCCGCTTGGTCCGGGCCTCCTCGACGGCAGCCTGGACCTCGATGAAGCTCGGTTGCCGGCCCGAGCCGCCCGCCGCCGAGTACGCCCCCAGCACGTCCCCGTCAGGTGTGACCGCCCGCAGCGTGGGCGCGTACGAAATAATCTTGCGCGCCACGTCCAGGTCGGCAGCGAAAACGACATCGCGCAGCGCCCGGTTCAGCGCCGGGCGCAGCTCATCCGGGGCCTCGACCAGGTCGACCGCCCAGCGGGCACCTTCGGGCAGCGCCGGCCGCTCCGCCCCGGCGCCCGGTTCGGCGCCGGTCGCCGCGGAGGCCACCAGTAGCGCCGCCCGGCCCCCGTCTTCGGCCTTGAGCAGCTCGAACGCGGCGACCGCCCCATCGACGTCGCGGACGGCCACCGCATCGGCCAACGCTCCCAGGGCTGCGGCGAGTGCGGCTTCGTGCCCGGGCGCCACGCTCAACAGCGCCGCAACGCTGCCGAGCAGCCCCGGCACCCGATCAGCCGTAGCGAGCAGGGCGCCCGCGCCGTCCTTGCGCCGCAGGCCCATGCCGAGCGCCTCTTCGCGGGCCTTCCACTGGGTAGCTTCGCGCTCCGCTGCGCGCTCGGCGTCACCGAGCTCCCTGACTGCCGCAGCTGCCGCGTCGTGTACGGCGACAGCTTGGTGGTGGCGCGCCTCAAGGTCGGCGTCGTCCCGGTCGGCCGCTGTCGCACCGGCAGCCTGCGCGTCGTACTCGCCCTGCGCCTTCTCGGCACGCAGCCGCGCCTCGGCGTGGGCCGCGGAGAGTCGTTCGATCTCGTCACCGGAGGCGTGCGCCCGGCTCCGGGCGGACTCCACCCGGCCACGCAGCTGGGCCAGCCCCTCCCGCCGGTCGGCGATCGCCTTGTGTGCGGCAACCAGCGCGTGCTCGGCCGCGGCGAGACCCTTTTCCAGCCCCTGGCGCCGCTGGACCGCCTCCGTCAGGCGGGTCTGGGCCTCCAGCAGCTCCGCGCGCAGCGCCTCCTCCTGCTCCCGGACGGTCTCCGCCTCGGCCGCCAACTGCTCGGGGTCGCGACCCGGCCGCTCCTCGTCGGGCGTACTCAGGTGGCGCAGCCGCTCGCTGGAGAGCTGGTGGATCGAGCGGAACCGCTCCTGCAGGGCGGAGAGCTGATACCAGGTCTGCTGGGCGCGCTCGAGCACCGGAGCGTCCTGCGCGTGGGCGGCCTCCAGAAACGCCAGCCGGGCGTCGACCTCGGCGACCTGGGCCTCGACCTGCTCACGGCGTTGGCGCAGCGCGGTCTCGTCGGCGATCTCCTGGTCCAGGGTGGACCGCAGCGTGGTCAGGTCGTCGGCGAGCAGCCGCAGTCGGGAGTCGCGCAGGTCGGACTGGATCCCGGCAGCCCGGCGGGCCACCTCGGCCTGCCGGCCGAGCGGCTTGAGCTGGCGGCGCAGCTCCGCGGTCAGATCGGTGAGCCGGTTGAGGTTGATCTGCATCGCGTCAAGCTTGCGCAGTGCCTTTTCCTTGCGCTTGCGGTGCTTGAGGACGCCGGCCGCCTCCTCGATGAATGCCCGACGATCCTCGGGCTTGGCGTGCAGGACCGCATCGAGCTGCCCCTGCCCGACAATCACGTGCATTTCCCGGCCGATGCCGGAGTCGGAGAGCAGCTCCTGGATGTCCAGCAAACGGCACTGGCTGCCGTTGATCTCGTACTCGCTCTCACCCGAACGGAACATCCGGCGAGTGATCGAGACTTCGGTGTAGTCGATCGGCAGGGCGCCGTCGGTGTTGTCGATCGTGAGGGTGACCTCGGCGCGACCCAGCGGAGCCCGGCCGGCGGTACCGGCGAAGATCACGTCTTCCATCTTGCCGCCACGCAGCGCCTTGGCACCCTGCTCGCCGAGGACCCAGGCGATCGCGTCGACCACGTTGGACTTGCCTGAGCCGTTGGGGCCGACCACGCAGGTGATGCCCGGCTCGAGCTTCAGCATCGTGGCGGATGCGAACGACTTGAAGCCCTTGATCGTCAGACTCTTGAGATACACGGATCTCCGGACGTCGTAGGGTCAGCTCCCCGGCGAGGGTACCCCGGCAGAGATACCCGCCCCCGGCAACGCCACACCGCTCGATAGTCATGATCAAACACAGTTACGCGCCGATTACCCGAGGTGATCGGCGCGAGGGGTGCGGGGGTGCTGACGACTATGGAAGTGGGAAGGAAGACATCACCCGCCCGGGCCTGCCGGGCGGGTGACGGCCAACGCCGTCGGTCAGGCCAGCGCGGGCTCGGGCAGGCGGAAGAGATCATCTTCCGAGACAGCCGCAGCAAGCCGGTCATTCTCCGCCCTGAGTCGAGCTACCTCGAACTCGAGCGTCCGTACCTTCGCACGTAGCTGCGTGACCTCGTCGAGCATGCGCCGATCTGGCGCGCTGCCCACGTGGCCGAACAGGGCCTTCGCCATATCGTCTCCTCGTGATGCGCAGCCGGTGCAGCCGGCTGACGCTTGACCAGTAGTTTCGCGACCCTGCGCTCGGGCAAAAAGGGCGCGACTGGCGACCTTCCTATAGTCCGTCGCCGGGGCAGCAGAAGTCAAGCGGCCACCCCTACCAGCGAAAATGCAACCGTCGCCGGGCGAGGAGGGCGGCCTCGGCATCAGCGCCGAGGCCCTTCCGGGACCCGAACGTCGGCACGCACGACCCCGGCCGGAGCCCAGCCCAGGACCCGAACGTCGGCACGCACGACCCGGCCGGAGCCCGGCTTGAGACCCGCCTTGGGACCCGAGCATCGGCGCGCACCGGTTGCTGGTGCCCGGCGGGAACGCGTAGCCTCGGGCCCGGTTGCCCCTGCCGACCCGCACTGGGAGGCGAGCCCGTGTCCTCCGTGCCTCATCGCAGCACCACCGGCGCGGCCACCGCACACACCACGGCCTTGCCGATCATGAGGCCCGACCCGGCCCGCGGACCCGACCCGCGTCGGCGGCCGGGCCCGATCGGAATCGCGATCATTGTGGCCACCATCCTTGCCGCCTTCGGTCTGGGCGCAGCGCTGTTCTCACCGATCCTGGCAGCCCGCTCGGGCAGCCCCGCCGGGCAGCCGGCCAGGTCCGCACCGGCGATCGGCGGGCCGCCGGTGATTTCCTCCGAGTCCCCGAGCGCCGAGCCATCGACCAGTTCGGCAGCGTCCGTTGCGGGGAACACCGCGCTGGAGGACGCCGCGGTGGACCTGATCAACACTGAACGGGCCAAGGCGCGCTGCCAGCCGCTCCGCGAGGACGAGAGGCTGCGTCAGGCCGCCCGCGGACACAGCACCGACCTCGCCGGTAGAGCTGACCGCAGCGGCAAGGACGCGGTGAGCCAAACCGGCAGCGACGGCAGCTCGTACGACGAACGGATCCGTGCGGCTGGGTATCCCGACCCGTTCGCCGAAGTCGTGGCCTCGGGCGTTCGTACCGCAAAGGACGCCTTGAGCGCTTGGACGCGCGGGAGGAACGACCGGGCCACGATCGTGGACTGCGCTGCCCGGGCGATCGGGGTGGGCGTGGTGGCCCGGCGCAGCGGCACCCTCTACTGGACCGCCGACTTCGGCAGCTGACTGTCCGAAGCCGCGCCACCTGCAGATGTTGGTGGCCTGTGGTTGCCCCGGCAACCATCGGCCGCCAGGATCTCCGGCGGCCCAGGGGGGCGGGACGGGCGGGGGGCGTTGGGGGCTAGGGCGTTGGGGGGCGGGGGCGGGGCTGGCAGCGGGGGCAGGAGTACGCCGACCGGTTCATGAACGGCTCGCGGCGTACCGGCGCACCGCAGCGGGTACACGGCTCGCCCGCGCGGCCGTAGACCGCCAGCGACCGGTCGAAGTACCCGCTTTCGCCGTTCACGTTGACGTACAGCGCGTCGAAGCTGGTACCGCCGGCTCGGATCGACTCGGTCAGCACATCCCGGACTGCTCCGATCAGGGCCCGCCCCTGCGGCCGGGTCAGCGCCGACGTCGGCCGCGCCCAGTGCAACCGGGCCCGCCACAGAGCCTCGTCGGCATAGATGTTGCCCACGCCGGAGATCAACGTCTGGTCCAACAGGGCCCGCTTGACCTGGGTGTTGCGCCGCTGCAGCGCAGTCAGGAAGTCGGAGTCCACGAAGAGCGGGTCGAGCGGGTCGAGCGCGATGTGGGCGATCTCGGCCGGCACCGGCGCACCACCCGGCGATACTGCGCCGTCCAGCAACACTGCACCGCCAGGCGATACCGAGAGTCCGCCGAAGGTGCGCTGGTCGACGAAGCGCAGCTGCGGCCCGCCGTCGCCGAACCGGAACCGGATCCGCAGGTGCGGGCCATCCGGAACATCGTCGGCGCAGAGCAGCAGCTGGCCGGACATGCCGAGGTGCCCGATGATGGCTGCCTCGTCGTCGAGCGGAAGCCAGAGGTACTTGCCGCGGCGGCGTACCCCCGTCACCGTGCGCCCGACGAGCGCATCGGCGAAATCGGCAGGTCCGGCGGCGTGCCGGCGTACCGCCCGGGGGTGGCGCACCTCGACCGCGCCGATGGTGCGCCCGGTCACCCAGCGGTCCAGCCCCTGGCGGATCGTCTCGACCTCGGGCAACTCCGGCACTGACGGCTCCTGTGGACCACGCTGGCTCGGCGCAGCTGACGCCGCGCAGCGACCCCAGCCGCGCAGCAACCCAGAATAGTCTCAGATCGCGAAGTGCCACACGGTGAGCAGGTCGGAGCCGTACCAGAGCCCGAAGGCGCCGTACCCCAGGAGCACCAGCATGGCGGTGGACCTGCGGGCCCGCCCGAGCGCCACCGCCGCCGGTACCAGCAGCACGAAGACAGGTACCAGTAGGCGCGGCTTGGAGTGGTAGAAACCGGACTGGCCCAGCACCAGCACGAGGGCCAGCAGCCCGTACGCGACCAGTGGCGGCCAGAGCCGCATCGTCACGGTGAGCACGCCGCAGACCACCGCGGCCACGAGCAGCAGCGACACGCTCAGCTCCACCCAGCCGTCACCGGACTGCAGGGAGTTCAGCACGAATCTGCCGATGGCGGCGCCGAAGTCGAAGGTGGAGCCCCAGCCGGCGGACTGGATGTCGAACCAGGCGTGCCAGCTGCCCCGCCGGAGCGCGACGAAGATCAGATATGCCGGTACCCCGGACAGGGCGAACCCCGCCGCGAGCACCGGGCGCCACCGCGGACGTCCACCCCGGCGCAGCTCCAGCCCGGCGGCCAGGGCGACGGCCACCCCGACGGCCACCCCGGTCGGCCGGGTCAGCCCGCAGAGGAAGGCCAGTGAGCTGGCGGTGAGCCAGGCCCGCCGGTACGCAGCGAGCAGCGCCCCTGCGGCCAGCGCCACGAACAGGCCCTCGGAGTACGCCATGGAGAGCACCAACGACATTGGCTGGGCGCAGAAGAGCGCACAGAGCGCGGCCCCCACCCGCGCGTCGTAGAGCCGGGTACCCAGGGCGTAGACGACGGCCGCAGCGACCGCCGCGGCGAGCCAGGACGCCACCAGCGCCGCCGAGGCGTAGTCGAGCCGGGTCACCTCGTGCACCCCCCGGACCAGCAGGGGGTACGTCGGAAAGAACGCGAAACCCTCGAACCCCTGGTGCCCGTTGTGCCGGTACACGCCGTCCGGGTAGAACTGCTCGGCCACGGAGAGGTACCAGCCGCCGTCCCAGCGGACCAACTGATCGACGACCGGGGTTGAGCTCATCCAGCTGAGCACCAGAATCTGACCCAGCCGGCTCACGGCGTAGATCACCAGCGGTACACCGAGCCAGCTGAACCGCTCCAGCCGCCGGTCCCAGGTCGGCAGCGGCGTGGTGGCCGCGGCCGGGGTCCGGTCGGTCACGGCCACTGGTCAGTCCGCAGCGATCGCCGCGGCGGCACGCTCGGAAAGCTCCCGCCACGCTGCCTCGGCCGCGTGCTGCTCGGCCTCCTTCTTGCTGCGGCCCTCGACTCCGCCGTAGCGCTCGCCGGCCACCACGGCCCAGGCGGTGAAGGTCTTGGCGTGGTCCGGGCCGGCCTCCTCGATGCGGTACTCCGGAACGCCCAGCCCGAGCCCGGCGGTCAGCTCCTGCAGGCTGGTCTTCCAGTCCAGGGCGGCGCCGCGACCAGCGGCCTCAGCCATCAACGGGTCGAAGAGACGGTGGATCGAGGAGGTGGCGGTCCCCAGCCCGTGCTGCAGGTACACCGCGCCGAGCAGCGCCTCGAGCGTGTCGGCGAGGATGCTGGCCTTGTCCCGCCCCCCGGTCGACTCTTCGCCCTTGCCCAGCAGCAGGTACGGCCCCAGCCCGTATGGCCCGAGCCGGCGCGCCACGTCGGCGAGCGCCCGCATGTTGACCACGCTGGCGCGCAGCTTCGCCAGCTGCCCCTCGGGCAGATCAGGGTGGTTGTGGAACAGCGCCGTGGTCACCACGACGCCCAGCACCGAGTCGCCGAGGAACTCCAGCCGCTCGTTGGTGGGCAGCCCGCCGTTCTCGTAGGCGTACGACCGGTGGGTCAGCGCGCGACGCAGCAGATCCGGTTCGAAGGCCACCCCGAAGGCCGCCTCCAGGTGGGTCACCGCCGGCCGGGACCGGCCACGGTGTCCGTCCTCGCTCACGGTGCCATCCTTCGTTCGCGACTGCGGGGCTCGCTCCGCTCACTCCTCGCGCTCACCGTGCCATCCTTCGTTCGCGACTGCGGGGCTCGCTCCGCTCACTCCTCGCGCTCACCGGGCCATCCTTCGTTTTGGAAACGCCGAACTCCTCGTCGGCGACAGGAGCGCTGACGAGGAGGAGCGGAGCAGGGCCGGGATTCGTAGCGTCAGACCTGGACGATCTGACGGCCCTTGTACATGCCGCAGACACCGCAGGCCGCGTGCGGCAGCTTTGGCGAACGGCACTGGGGGCAGGCCACGGTGGCGACCACGGTCGCCTTCCATTGCGCCCGGCGCGAGCGGGTGTTGCTGCGCGACATCTTCCGCTTGGGGACGGCCACGGGTCTTACTCCTCTGCGGTCTTCATCGGTGACAGCTGGGAAAGCACTGCCCAGCGCGGATCCATCTGGCCGTGGCCGTGGTCGGCCGGCAGCTCGTCGCGAGGTACCCCACACTCGGGGCACAGCCCTGGGCAGTCCTGACGGCACAGCGGGTTGTTCGGCAGCGACAGCACCACCGTGTCCCGCAGTACCGGCTCCAGGTCGATCAGGTCGTCCATCAGCCGGCCCACCTCGTCGTCGTCAGACGTGACGTCCGTGACGCTGTCCGGGTACGCGTACAGCTCCTGGATCGACACGTCCACCATGGCGCTGATCGGACGCAGACAACGTCCACACTCCCCACTGAGCGGGCCGCTGACCGTGCCGGAGACGAGAACGCCTTCGGAAACGGACTCCAACCGCAGGTTCAGGGAGAGCTCGGCGCCGGGCGGCACACCGATCAGCTCCAGACCGAAGCCCTCCGGGGCGCACACCTTCTGTTGCACGACACGCATCACGCCCGGACGCCGGGGAAGGTCCGTGGTGCTCAGGACCAGCGGCGACCGGGGGTCGAGGCGGACATGCTGTTGGTGTGTCATCATCAGGCTCCAGCCACACAGGCCGTCGGACAGGTTACCCGAGGCGGGACCGCCTCGGCGAACCGGCCTCGGAACATTCTGGCTCGGCGCGTCCCACGACCGGTCCGGGCCGCCAGCGGTGGGAGCGCCGCAGGCCAGACTGGTCGAAGCCGAGCCGCGACCCAGAGCATTCTCAGAACGGCAGCGGGCGGGAATCCTCGTCGGACTGGAACGAGCCGATCTCCCGCAGGGCGTGCATCTTGTCCCGGCCCCGTTCGATCGAAGCGAGCGACCTGGTCAGGAACTGCTCGAAGTTGGCCAGCGCGGTGTCGACGTAGTCGTCGACCTCCTCACGGAGTCGCTGTGCCTCGGCCCGGGCGTCACCGACGATGCGAGAAGCCTCGTGCTCGGCGGAGACCACGATCTCGTTGATCGACACCAGTCGGGCGTGCTCGGCCTCGGCCTCCGCGATGATCCGGTCAGCCTCCCGCCGGCCGGCATCGATAATCTTGTCCCGCTCGTCGAGCAGCGCACTGGAGCGGCGCAGCTCGTTCGGAAGGTCGCCGCGCACCTGGTCGAGCAGGGCGACCAGGTCGCCACGGTCGATCATGCAGTTGCGCGACATCGGCACCGAACGGGCGCCCTCCACGAAGGCGATGATCTCGTCGATGCGGTCGAGTGGATCCACGTGCCCCTCACTTCTGTCACCCTCGGTGCTGCCCCTGCGATGCGCCCCCACCATGATGCAGTCCCGGGGCCCTGCGCGCGCGCGCCGCGCGTGGCGAGTGTCCGGTCAGCACCCGGCCGGGGGAAGTCCCCGGTCACCTGATCAGTTCGACCGGCGTAGCCGCTGGTAGAGCCGTGCGGCGACGGTCTCCGGTACATGAGCCACCACATCCCCGCCCCACTTCGCCACATCCTTGACCAGGCTGGAGGAGAGGAAGGAGTACTGCGGGTTGGTCGGCATGAACAGCGTCTCCACCCCGGTCAGGCCCAGGTTCATCTGAGCCATCTGCAGCTCGTAGTCGAAGTCACTCACCGCGCGCAGCCCCTTGACGACCACAGCGATGTCGTTGGCCAGGCAGAAGTCGACCAGCAGGCCCTGGAACGCTTCAACCTTGACGTTCGGGTAGACCCCGGTCACCTCCTGGAGCATCTCGATGCGCTCCTCCAGGCCGAACAGACCGGCCTTCGCGGGATTGATCAGCACCCCGACGACGACCTCGTCGTACAGCCGTGCGGCACGGCCGATGATGTCCAGGTGCCCGTTGGTCACCGGATCGAACGAGCCGGGGCAGACTGCACGCCTCATGATCGTCGACCGTACCAAACCGTCGTTTCGCCGTAGCGCCGAACACGCTCCGCCGTGATGGGCGACACCCACTCCAGCGAACCGCTGCGGGTGGAGCGCTCCACCGCGATGACGGCACCTGGCGCCAGCCACTGCTGGTTCGCCAGGGCGGTGAGCATCGCCGCGACCTCGGCATCGGGCAGCTCGTAGGGCGGATCGGCGAAGACGACGTCGTAGCGGGCGTCTGGCGCGGCGGCGAGGACCTGTGCCACCCGCCCGGTCACCAGCCGGACCGCCGAGGCGGCGCGGAGCGCGGCGACGTTGTCGCGGGCGATGCGGGCCGCGCGCGGGTCGGACTCGACGAGCAGTACGTGGGCCGCTCCGCGGGACAGCGCCTCGAGTCCCACCGCCCCGGAGCCGGCGTACAGGTCGGCGAAGCGCGCACCGGTCAGGTCGGTCAGCGCGTCCAGGGTGCTGAACAACGCCTCGCGTACCCGATCCGAGGTGGGGCGGGTACCCCGTCCGGGGGGCGTCATGAGCCGGCGCCCGCCGTGCAGCCCGGCGACGATCCGGCTCACCTGTGCCGACCCCCAACCGAACGGCCATACCCCGCTGTCATGTCAGGCACAGTACGTCACCCACTGGGCCGCAACTGGCCCACGACTGGAATGCCGCTATTAACCCGACACCGATCGAACCATCTCTGAGCGGACATCGTGTTTGGTGGCTTTTGCCGGAACAGAGATAAATAGCGATGGCCATTCGATCATGAACGCCGTAGCCATTCTCGTGTAGCTGCGCGATGACTCCCCGGAGTACCCACCGATCAGGGCTTCCCCAGTCCGAACATTGACCCCTATGCTTCCTCCGTTCGTCGCGGGGAAACACCCTCCGCGCCGCGTGTCGTTCCGCCCCGAGCACCGACCGACGAAACCCTCTTTGTTGGGAGTACCTGTTGCGACGCTTCCTCCCGTCCCCCCGGCGGCTTGGCACCGTGCTGGGCGCGGCCGCCATCGGCATCGCCGCAACCGTGGCGTTCGCCGCCCCGGCCGAAGCACACACCGCCTCGATCACCGCTTCGGCGGATTGTGATAAGAGCACCGGCGAGTGGGTGATCACCTGGACCGTGAACAACGACTACCACACGTCGATGACCCTCTCCAACGTGACCATCACCCCGGACAAGCCGATCACCGGTTCGGACATCAAGAACGGCACGGTCGTCCCGTCGACCGGAAGCCACAACGTGACGGGCAAGCAGCGCGTGCCCGGCAACACCACCAGCGCCAGTCTGTCGGTGACGGCCATCTGGTCCGTGGACGGCTACATCCAGCACCCGGCGCCGTACCAGAAGAGCCTCGGCGGAGTGCCGTGCACGCCGCCCCCGTCGCCGACGCCGTCAGCCTCCCCGTCGCCATCGCCGACGCCGACGCCGTCGGTGACTCCGTCCGCCCCGGCCTCCCCGACGCCGTCCGCGTCGACCCCGCCGCTGCCCGCGACGGGCACCAAGGCCGGCGTGTACACCGGTGCGGCCCTGGGCCTGCTGGGTGTGGGTGGAGCGCTCTTCGTGGTGGCCCGCCGCCGAAGGATCACGTTCACCGCCTGACAGTCGAGTTGACTGAAGGGACCTGGGCCGACCCGCTCGGCGCAGGTCCCTTCAGCTTTTCTCCAGGTACTCCGCCCGCTCGGCGTCGACCAGCTGCGCCACTGCGCCGGCCAGCCCGGGGTGGGACTCCAGCTCCGGGTCGGAGTCGACCAGGGCGACGGCGTCCAGGCGCGCGTCACCGATCAGGTCGGCGTCGCGTCGCAGCGACAGCAGCCGCAGGTGCGAGCGCCGGCCCGACTGGGTGGCGCCGAGGACATCGCCTTCGCGCCGCTGCTCCAGGTCCAGCTCGGCCAGCCGAAATCCGTCCAGTGTGGACGCCACCGCGGTGAGCCGTTCCCGGGCCGGGGTCTCCTCTGCCGCCTCGGTGACCAGCAGGCACAGCCCCGGGGCGCTGCCCCGGCCGACCCGCCCGCGCAGCTGGTGCAGCTGCGAGACCCCGAACCGGTCAGCGTCCATCACCACCATCATGGTGGCGTTGGGTACGTCCACCCCCACCTCGACCACGGTCGTGGCGACCAGGACATCCAGCCGGCCGGCAGCGAAGTCGCTCATCGCGGCGTCCTTCTCGTCGGCCGGCAGCCGCCCGTGCAGTACCCCGATCCGCAGGTCGTGCAGGGCCCCCTCGCGCAGCAGTGGCGCCACCTCGACCACCGCCAGCGGTGGCCGACGCCGGTCACCGGACGGGCCGCCACTGTCGCCAGCGGAGCCGGTGCCCGCCGCCGAAGCGTCGTCCTCCTCCGAGCCGGCGTCGCCGATCCGCGGACACACCACATAGGCCTGGTGCCCGTCCGCCACCTCCTCCCGCAGCCGACGCCAACCCCGCTCCAGATGAGCGGGCTTCTCGACCACCGGCACCACGTGCGAGGCGATCGGCGAACGGCCCGCGGGCAGCTCCACCAGGGTGGAGACCTCCAGGTCACCGAAGACCGTCATGGCCACGGTGCGCGGGATGGGAGTCGCGGTCATCACGAGCACGTGCGGGGGCTGCTCGGCCTTGGCGCGTAGGGCGTCGCGCTGCTCCACCCCGAACCGGTGCTGCTCGTCCACCACGACCAGCCCGAGGTCGGCGAAGTCGACGCCGGAGTACAGCAGGGCGTGGGTACCGACGACGATCCCGGCGCTGCCGTCGGCGATCTCAGCGAGCGAGCGACGCTTCGCCGGCGCCGACAGCGAACCGGTGAGCAGCGCCACCCGGGTCGCGTCCGGCGTGGAGTCCAGCTCACCGCCCCTGCCCAGCGGCCCGAGCAGCGCGGTCAGGCTGCGGTGGTGCTGCACGGCCAGCACCTCGGTGGGAGCCAGCAGCGCGGCCTGCCCGCCGGCGTCCACCACCTGCAGCATCGCCCGCAGCGCGCACAACGTCTTCCCCGAGCCGACCTCGCCCTGCAGCAGCCGGTGCATCGGGTGCCCGGCACCAAGGTCCGCGGCGATCTCCTCGCCGACCCGGAGCTGGCCCTTGGTCAGCTGGTACGGCAGCTGCGCGTCGAAAGCCGCCAGCAGCCCGTCCTCGCGGCCGGGCCGGGGTCGGGCCGGCCAGGCAGCGGCCCGATGCTTGCGCTGCGCCAGGGTGAGCTGGACCGCGAACGCCTCGTCCCATTTCAGCCGGCGCCGCGCTGCGCCGAGCGCCTCCCGCGACGTCGGGCGGTGGATATCGTGCAGCGCCCGGGTAAGACCGACCAGCCCCCGTTCGGCGCGGACTGCGGCGGGCAACGGATCGTCCGGCGCGACGAGCGTGTCCAGCACCACCCGCATGCAGCGGGCAATCGCCCAGGTCGGCACGGCCGCTGCCGCCGGGTAGACCGGGATGAGCGCCCCGGCGAACTCCTCGATCTCGTCGACCGGCGCGCCGCCGCCCGGGCCCGCGTCGCCGCGGGCTCCCCCGTCCGGGCCCCCGTCACCGGCCGCCGTACCGGGCTCCCCGAGGCCGAGGGAGTCGTCGCCCAGCAGCACGTACGCCGGGCTGTTGAGCTGACGCCTGCCGCGGAACTCGGTGACCTTGCCGGCGAAGAGCCCCCAGCGGCCGGCCTTGAGGTCGCGCTCACGCCATGCCTGGTTGAAGAACGTGCAGAGCAGCTCACCGCCGGCCCCGTCGCCGACGGCCACCTCGAGCAGATTGCCGCGCCGGTGGCGCATCGGGCGGACCGCTGTGCGCCGCACCTGGGCGAGCACGGTGACGTCGTCACCCACCTGCAGCGAGCGGATGTCGGTGTGCTCGCCACGCTCGTCGTACCGGCGCGGGAAGTGGTAGAGCAGGTCCGCCACGGTATGCAGCGACAGGTGGCCGGCGAGGGCCTTGGCGGTCTTGTCCCCCAGCACAGCCTTGAGCGCGGTCTCCAGCGTGGTCACTCGACCCCGACCTGCAGCGGGTAGTGCGCCTGGCCGCCGCGATAGCTCTGGACTTCGACGAAGGGCCAGTGCTCGACCAGGTGCGCGGTGATCGCCGCCGCCAGCCCGTCCGGAGCCGGCGCGCCGATCAGCAGCGTGACCAGCTCGCCGCCGCCGGCCAGCAACCGGTCGAGCAGCTGGCAGCAGGTTTCGGTGAGATCGCTCCCGATGAGGTTCACCTCGTCGGCGACGAGCGCGAGGACGTCCCCGGGCTCGCAGCGGCCCGCCACGGTCACCGCCTCCCGGGTCGCGATGGTCACCTCGGCGTACCGGCAGGCACCCGCCGCCTCCGCCATGACGATCACTTCGTCATCGAAGCGGCGGGCCGGATTGCGCACGGCGAGCGCAGCGAGCGCCTGGACCGGAGAACGGGTGGGCACCACGCCGGTGCCGATCCCGACCGAACGCGCCTGTGCCGCAGCCGCGTTGGCGGTGGCGATGATGTTGCTGTCGTTGGGGATGACCACCACCTTCGCGGCACCGCTGGCCTTGATCGCGGCGAGGATCTCGCCGGTTGACGGAGCCGCGCCCTCCGGGCCCCGGCTCACCACCAGCGCGCCCTCGGCGGCGAAGAGCTCGGCCAACCCGTCGCCGTCGGCGACCACCACGACCGCCCGCTCCCGCCGCAGCCCCTCCACGCGCTGGGCCGGACCCGCCTCCCCGGCCACCAGCGCCGCGTCCAGCGGCTCGGCCACCGCACACGCCGTCGCCGTCAGGGCCTGGGCATCGAGCCGGGTCACCGTGATCCGGTACGGCCGGCCGGCGGCGATCCCCGCCTCGATCGCGGCTCCGGCGTTGTCGACGTGCACGTGCACGTTCCAGATCGGCTCGGCGCCCACCACGACGAGCGAGTCCCCCAGCTCGGACAGCTCATCCTTGAGCCGCTCGACCGCGTCGGCCTCGGCGTCGAGCAGGTACTGCACCTCATAGGCGTACTCGAAAAGATCAAATTCGCCGGCCACGGCCAGCGGCGTGAAACGCAGCTCGGACTCGGGAATCGGCGGCAGCGCCTGCCCGGTGACCACTTCGACCAGGGCGTCGAGCAGCACCACCAGGCCGCGCCCGCCGGCATCCACCACGCCGGCCCGGGCTAACGCCGGCAACTGCTGGGGTGTACGCGACAACGCGGTGCGGGCCGTACTCGCGGCGGCGCGGACCACGGCAGCGAGATCGTCGCTGGCGGCGGCGTCGGCGACGGCCTGCGCCGCGTCGGCAGCGGCCCGGGCCACGGTCAGCACGGTGCCCTCGGTCGGGTCGGCGACCGCCCGGTACGCCGCCCTGGCCGCCACGCCCAGCGCCTCAGCGAGCGTGTGCCCGTCCGCGGCCGACGCCGCCGCCAGCGAGTCGGCCAGGCCGGCGTAGAGCTGGGCCAGGATCCCCCCGGAGTTGCCGCGGGCACCCAGCAGCGCCCCGTAGGCGAGCTGGCGCAGCAGCTGGCCGATGGAGACCCCCGGGGGCTGTCCGGCGAGCGCGTCGATCGCGGCGGTCGCGGTGAGCACGAGGTTGGTACCGGTGTCGCCGTCGGGCACCGGGAAGACGTTCAGCTCGTCAATCTCGCGCTGGTGTGCGCGCAGTCCAGCGAGGCCGACGGCGCACCAGCGCCGCGCCGCGGCTGCGTCGAGGCTGCGCAGCGCATCGGGGAGCACACAGCGAAGCCTAGTAGGAGGCTCCGACATCCGTCGGAGGCTGCCCACGCCCAGCCGGTCGTGCCGCCCGGTTCGCCGTACCGGCCCACGATCGGGTACCCTCGTCAGGTTGCCCAGCGTGGATCGCGGGCGACCAGAAGACGACTCAACCCAGGAGTACTCCCGTGGCTAGCGTGTGCGACGTCTGCGACAAGAGGCCGGGCTTCGGCCACAACGTGTCCCACTCGCACCGGCGCACCAACCGGCGGTGGAACCCGAACATCCAAACCGTGCGTACCCCCGCCGGCGGGGGGAACACCCGCAAGATGAAGGTGTGCACCTCGTGCATCAAGGCGGGCAAGGTCGCCCGCGCCTGACTCTGCCGGCCGCGCCTGACTCTGCCGGCCGCGCCTGACTCTGCCGGCAGGCGGCTCAGAACCGCGGCAGCTCAGAGCCGACGGCCGAACGAGACCGTGAGCGGGTTGTCGGCGTAGTGGCCGAAGTTCGGGATCTGCTCGTACCCCAGCTTCTGATACAGCGCGATCGCCTCGGGCTGCTTGTACCCGGTCTCCAGCGCCATCCGCTTGCGGCCCGCCCCGCGGGCGGAGTCCTCCAGGGCGCGCAGCAGCGCAGCGGCGACACCACGGCAACGCCACTCGGGCAGCGTGTACATCCGCTTGATCTCGGCGACCTCCGATGTGCCGTCGGCGGGAGTGCGCCAGCCGCCGCAGCCGGCGGGGACCCCGTCCACCCGCGCCACCAGGAAGCAGCCAACCGGCGGGTCGAACTCGCCAGCGTGCAGCGGCGTATCGTCGCCGCCCCCGCCGTACCGGTCCACCAGCTCGGCCAGCGCCGCGCTGAGCAGCCCGCGCGCCGCCGGGTCGTCGAAGCCCAGGCCAACGATCTCCCACACCGGCCCAGGTTAGCGGTTACCTGAAGTGGTCCCAGCCGGTGGCGCCGGCCCACGGCTCGCCGTCGACGGTGACCCCCCGGCCCTGCGCCACCGCGCCGATCACCGTCCAGTCCGACGGCAGCACCGTCGCGGCCGGGAAGGTGGCCGCCAGCGGGTGATCGTCGCCGCCGGTGAGGATCCAGGTGTACGGGTCAACGCCGAGCGCGGTGGCCGCATCACGCATCTGCTCCGGTACCACGAAGACGTCCCGCTTGACGTCGATGCCCACGCCGCTTGCCGTGGCGACGTGCCCCAGATCGGCGAGCAGCCCGTCCGAAATGTCAATCATGGCGGTGGCGCCGAGCCGGCCCGCCGCGGGACCGGCGGCATAGCGCAGCGCAGGCCGCCGGTACGCCTCGACAAGCACCTTGGGTGAGCGGAACCCGCGCGACAGCACGGTGTACCCGGCTGCGGCGTACCCGATCCGGCCGCTGAGCGCGACGACATCGCCCGGGCGGGCACCCGAACGCCGGACCGGCTCCGCACCCCGGAGGTCGCCCAGGGCGGTGACCGCGATGGTGAGGGTCGGACTCGCCGAGACGTCACCGCCGACCACGCACGCACCGGCGAGAGCCGCCTCGGCAGCCAACCCGTCCGCCAGCTCCTCGGCCCACGACACCTCCAGGTCCCGCGGGGCACAGAGCGCCACCAGCAGCGCCGTGGGTACCGCCCCCATCGCCGCGATGTCGGCCATGTTGGCCGCCGCCGCCCGGTGACCAACATCACTGGCGCTGGACCAGTCCCGCCGGAAATGGCGCCCCTCGACCAGCACGTCGGTGGAGACGACCACCCGGTTGTCCGGTGCGACCACCACTGCCGCGTCGTCACCCGGCCCGAGCAGGCAGGTTGGCCCGACACCCAGGCGCGCGGTCACCCGGGCGATGAGCCCGAACTCCCCCGTCGTCGACACCGTCATCGCGCCTCCCTCACTCGCGGCTGCCTCGCACCCCGCGGCGAGTCGGCCCTTTGCTGTAGTTTCTCCGGCAGGTTGCCTTCGCAGAGGCGGAAAGGAGTCGTGTCGTGGTCCAGGCGTACATCCTCATCCAGACCGAGGTCGGAAAGGCGCGCGACGTGGCCGCGGCGGTGGGCGAGATCGTCGGTGTCGTCCGGGTCGACGCGGTCACCGGACCGTACGACGTCGTGGTGCTCACCGAGGCGCACAACGTCGATGAACTGGGCAAGATGATCGTGAGCAAGGTGCAGCTGGTGCCGGGCATCACCCGGACCCTGACCTGTTCCGTGGTCCACCTCTAGATGCGGCGCTCCGCCGGACCAACCGGTGGTCGCCGCTGCGCAGCGCTCGGCCCGACCGGTGGGCGCCGGCCCGCGGTCGTCGCCGCCGCGGCCGCCGCGCCGATCGCGGTACTCGTCGGCGTCCTGGCCTTCTGGCAACTGGGCGGCTTCCCCGGCGGCCCAGTCACCCCGAAGGACCCGGCGACCTCAGCGAGCCCCCGGGCACAGTCCAGCGTCGCCGTCGCGCTGCCGGCGCCCAGTCTGCAGAGCCGGCGGAGCACCGTCTGCCAGGCCCTGGTGACGGGGCTTCCTGAGGCGATCGGCCTCGCCACGAAGCCCGACGCCGCGCGCGACCTGCGCCGCCGGCCGGTGACCGCCGGGGCGGCGCAGAACGCCGCGTACGGCGACCCGGCCATCACGCTGACCTGCGGCGTGCCGGTGGCGACGTTCCCCGCGACGTCCGTCGTCTTCCCGTTGTCCGGCGTCTGCTGGTACGCCGAGGAGCGCACCGACAGCACCGTGTGGACCACGGTCGACCGGGAGGTGCCGGTACAGGTGACCGTGCCGCGCGACTACAGCGGGCCCGGACAGTGGGTCAGTGTCTTCTCCCCGCAGATCCTGGCCACGGTCGCATCGGTGAACGGGCCGCCCGGCTGCTACCGGCAGGCCCAACCCCAGGGATAGCCATCATGGCGCGGCCCGAGGGGCCTCAGCGTAGGCCCGTACCGCTACGCAGCGCAGTGCGGACCAGGCGGGAGACCAGCTTCGGGTAGTCCAGCCCGCAGGCCGCCCACATCCGGGGAAACATCGAGATCGGGGTGAAGCCCGGCATCGTGTTGATTTCGTTGAGGTACACCGTGAAGTCGGGCGCCACGAAGAAGTCGACCCGGGCCAGGCCCGCGCAGTCCAGTGCGGTGAAGGCGCGGCGGGAGTACTCCCGCACCGTGTCGAGGACGGCGGGCGGCAGGTCTGCGGGGATGTCGAAGGCGCACCCGTCATCGAGGTACTTCGCCGCGAAGTTGTAGAACTCGGCTCCGCTCAACAGCCGGATCTCGGCCGGTACGCTCGCCTCCGGCGCCCCGCCGTGCTCCCCTTCGAGCACCCCGCACTCGACCTCGCGGCCGACGATGGCCGCCTCGACGAGCACCTTGGGGTCGATCCGGCGAGCCAGGTCCAGCGCGGCGTCGACATCGGCCCAGTCGCTGACTTTGCTGATGCCGATGCTCGACCCGGCCCGGGACGGCTTGACGAAGACCGGCAGCCCCAGGTGGGCCTGATCGGCCCCGGTGAGCGACTCGCCGGCACGCAGCACGACGTACCGCCCGACCGGAATTCCCTCGGCTGCGGCGAGCTTCTTGGTGAACTCCTTGTCCATGCCGGCGGCCGAGGCCAGCACCCCCGCGCCGACGTACGGGATACCGGCCATCTCGAACAGGCCCTGGATCGTGCCGTCCTCGCCGTACGCCCCGTGCAGCACCGGAAAGACCACATCGACGTCGAGGCCGCGGGCGGTCGGGTCGGGCGCCAGCAGTACCGGCACGCCGGCGCTGTCGGTGATCTCCGGCAGCTGACCGCCCTCGATCGCGAGCCGGACCGACTCCCCGTCGACCAGTACCCAGCGACCCTCACGGGTGATCCCCACCGGAACCACCTCGAACTCAGCCGGGTCCAGCGCGGCCAGAATCGTGCCGGCACTGACACAGGAGATGCCGTGCTCGGTGCTGCGGCCGCCGAAGACGACCGCGACGCGAGTCCTGGATGGAACGCTCACCCGAAAGACGCTACCGGTTGCGGCCGGGCCCGCGCGCTCCCGGTACCCGACGATCGCCTCAGGACAGCGCCCGGCGTCGCACACTCAGGCCAGCAGCGCCCGACCTGGACGCCAGATGTGCATCACCTGTCAACATCGCGTTGTCCGCCTTGCACTGGCCGCGCAGAACCGGCATGTTCTGCACGGGAGCTGTGCGTCCACTTTCCGCACCCGAGCGGGGACACCGCCGCGACACGAGAGTCGAGATCAGTACTGTGACCAGACTGGTGGCGCTGCTGCCTGCCCACAACGAAGAAGCCATCATCGAGGCCGCGATTGCGAGTCTGCGCGCTCAGCTCCGTCCGCCTGACGAGATTGTCGTCGTGGCGGACAACTGCACGGACGGAACAGCCGAACGTGCACGGGGCTGTGGGGTCCATGTCTGGGAGACCGTAGACAACAGTCAGGTCAAGGCAGGGGCACTGAATCAGGCGCTGCACGGATTGCTGCCGTACCTGGGCCCACACGACACGGTATTCGTCATGGACGCCGACGGGGAGCTCGATGCGCCCTTCCTGCAGGCGGCGGAGCGGTACCTACGGGCAGACGCCACGCTGGGTGCGGTGGGCGGTATCTTCCGGGGAAGTTCGGGCGCTGGTCTGCTGGGGCACCTCCAGCGCAACGAGTACGCCCGCTACGCCCGCGACGTCCGGCGGCTCAAGGGCAAATGCCTGGTGGTGACCGGAACTGCTGCGCTCTTTCGGGCCTCGACGTTGCAGGCCGTCAGCGAGGCGCGGCTGCGGGGTGCCCTGCCCAGAGGAGACGGGCAGGGGGGTGTCTACGACGTCACCGTCCTGACGGAGGACAACGAGCTGACATTCGCGCTGAAGCATCTTGGCTACAGAGTGTTGTCTCCACGCGAGTGCACCTTGGTCACCGAAGTGATGTCCTCCTGGCGGGCGCTGTGGCGGCAGCGACTGCGCTGGAAGCGTGGCGCGGTGGAGAACTGTTTTCAATACGGCATCACCCCTGTCACCTGGCGGTACTGGGGACGTCAGGTCTTCACGTTCATGGGGATCCTGGTCAGTGCCACATACATCGCGACAATTCTCATCGCGCTCGTCACCGACTCCTTCCACATCAAGATGTTCTGGCTGGGCGTGACGGGTGTGTTCATGGTCGAGCGCGCCGTGACGGTGCGTGACCGCGGGTGGAAACGCATGTTGTTGTCGGCGCTGATGTATGAGCTGCTCTACGACTTCTATCTGCAGGCTGTCCACGCCAAGGCGTATGCCGACGCGGTATTCGTAAAGACGAGGAGATGGTGATATGTACGTGTCCGCTGCGCCGGCAACCGGGGCCGCAGGTCTGACGATGGCGCTGGGAAGTCCCCTCTACACGGTGCTGGGTACCTTCGCACTCATCGCAGCGTGGTCGGCTCTCCTGCGGTTGCTGCCGCGTCGTCAGGCATGACCCACGGGCGGGACGGCCACGCACCGGCGTGGCCGGCCTCTCCACGTGAAGCCGGAGGTGCGGATGAAGACGAAGGCAATGCTGGTGGTACTGGGGTCTCTGCTGGTGACGTCGGCGCCAGGCTCCTCTCCGCACGCGGTGTCGCGGCTTCTGCAGCACGGCCTGCGGTGTTCGGGGTACGTGGCGCTGACCTTCGATGACGGGCCCAGCCCGGTGTACACGTCGCAGGTGTTGCGGGTGTTCGCTACCTCACGCGACGCCGCTGGCCAGCGAATTCGGGGTACGTTCTTCCTGGTGGGGGCTCGTGCTCAGAACTGGCCGGATCTGGTCAGCGCCCTGGCCGCGGCCCGCAATGAGGTCGGGAACCATTCATACTCGCATCCATTCATGGACGAGTTGCCACCGGACGCGGCGGAGAACGAGATCCTCGGCACGAACCAGATACTAAGCTCCATCACTCACCAGCAGGTGCTGTTGTACCGTCCCCCCTTTGCGCGTACCACCACGGCCATCGAGTCCTACGTCCGGACACAGAACATGACTACGGCTCTGTGGACGGTGGATTCCCGCGACTGGGCCGGCGCCACTGCAGTCGACATCGCGACGATTGGTAGCCGGGCGAAGGACGGCGACATCGTGCTCCTGCACGACTCCTACGCTTCGGTGGTCTCCGCACTACCGCAGATGTTGGAGCGTCTACGGACGCGGGGCCTGTGTCCTGGCAAGGTGATGCCCACCGACACCCCCACGGTGACGTGGTACGGCGCGGACGGCACACCCATGAGGCACTACGTCAGGGCGGCGGCCTGGCCGGTGGAGGGCGACGATGACGTATGACGGGTCATCGGCGAGTGCTCGCAGCGGCGTTGGTGGCGTGTGTATCGGTGGCGATGCTCGCGACGGCTCTGCTGGTACGGCGGCCAGCGGCGGACGACGCCACGACCCCCTGCACAGCGACGGTGGTCACCGATACTGTGTCGGCTTCGCCGGTGCCCTCCCCCGGCCGGGCTGAGCGGTTCTCGACGACCGCCCCGCTTCGGGACCGCGTGTGGGGCGCCTTCGCGCAGTCCTCCGGGGCATCCGGCACGCTCTGGGAGCTGGACTCGCTCTACGCGCTGGAGCATGAAGTCGGGCACACCTTTCAGGTGGTGTCCGGTTTTACGGACTCCCGGGTGGGGTGCTGGGCAAACCTGCGTGCGGTCGCGGCGCAGGGTCGCGCCACGATGCTGTCGTACGACATCGAGTGGACGTTTGCCGACATCGTCTCCGGAAGACATGATGCCGAACTGGCCCGGACGGCGGCTGAGCTGAAGGCGATCCCGGGTCCGGTGTATCTGCGTCCGTTCGCCGAGATGAACGGGAACTGGTCGCTGGGCTCCGTGCAGAACGCACATCGTCATGTGTCGAGCCACGCACAGTGGATCGCAGCCTGGCGCAGGATCGTCGGGATCTACCGCTCGGCCGGGGCGAGCAACGTGTCGTTCATCTGGTGCCCCCATGCGCAGGACGACCCGGCCACTGACCGGATGGAGCTGTACTGGCCGGGTTCCGAGTGGGTCGACGTACTCGGCTTCGACGCGTACAACTGGGGAGTGCCCTGGCGGTCGCACCAGCAGACGTTGGCGGACGCGTACCGCCGCGTCACCGCACTGGACCCGATGAAACCCGTCTGGGTGTGCGAGTTGGCGAGCGCAGAGGGTGCGGGCGAGCAGAGCAAAGGGCAGTGGGTCGCGGCCCTGATGAGCGACACAGGGTACCCGCGGATTCAGGCCCTGATCTGGTTCTCGGTCGAGAAGGAGCGTTCCTGGCAGATGGATTCGTCGGCTGGGTCTCTCGCCGCATTCAGAGCAGCCTGGCAGGCGTGACAGCACCGCATGCGCCGGCCCGCCCAGGCGCGCGGAGGCAGGAGCGCAGGCGCGCCGGCGCGCCGGGCTACTCCGACGTGGTCTTGCGGCTCATCAGCGCCGCCACGGCCGCCCGCGGGTGGGCCCCCTCGTGGCAGACCCGCACCACCTGCTCGGTGAACGGCATCTCCACGCCGTACCTGCGGGCCAGGTCCCGAGCCGCGAGGCAGCTCTTCACCCCCTCCGCGGTGTACCGGGTGGCGGCCTGCGCCTGCTCCAGGGTCTCCCCGCGTCCCAGGTGCTCCCCGAAGGTGCGGTTGCGCGACAGCGGTGACGAACAGGTGGCCACCAGGTCCCCGAGGCCGGCCAGTCCGGCGAAGGTGAGCGGGTCCGCGCCCAGCACCACGCCCAGCCGGGCGATCTCGGCAAGCCCGCGGGTGATCAGCATGGCCTTGGTGTTGTCCCCGAAGCCGAGCCCGCTCGCCATCCCGTACGCCAGTGCGATCACGTTCTTGACCGCACCGCCGAGCTCGCAACCGATCACGTCATCGTTGGTGTACGGCCGGAAGTAGGCCGTCGTCACCGCACTCTGTACACCGAGCGCGCGGTCCGGGTCGATACAGGCGACCACGGTGGCCGTGGGCTGCTCGGCGGCGATCTCGGCGGCCAGATTCGGCCCGGTGATCACTGCAACCCGCTCCGCCGAGACTCCGGCCGCCTCCACGATTACCTCGCTCATCCGCTTGAGCGTGCCCAGCTCGATACCCTTGATCAGGCTCACCAGGGTGGCGTCCGGGTCGATCGCCGCCGACCATTGCGCAAGGTTGCCGCGCAGGGTCTGCGACGGTACCGCCAGCACCACCAGGTCCGCCCCGTCGAGCGCCTCGCCCGGGTCGGCAGTCGCATCGACAGCATCCGGCAGCCGGAACCCCGGCAGATAGTCGGAGTTGACCCGGTTCTGCCGGATCGCCGCGGCCACCTCCGGCCGGCGGCAGACCAGCACGACCTCAGCCCCGGCATCGGCGAGCACCTTCGCGAAGGCCGTACCCCAGGAGCCGGCGCCGAGTACCGCGGCGCGGGGGGCGGGGCGTGGCACGTTCATGCCTTCTCCTCAGCGTCCACCGGAGGTTCCTGACCGGCAACACGATCCGGCAGGGGTTCGTACAACGGTGGCGGCGTCTCGCCCCGGACAGCGGCGAGCATGTCCCGCAGCCGCAGCATGACCGCGTCGGTGATCTCGGCGAGGACCGCGGTGGTCGGCTGCAGCCCCGCCCAGCGGGCCAGGTCCATCGGTGGGCCGGCCGCCACGGTGACCGGGGTGCGTGGACGCAGCCGGAGTTTCGCGGTCCGCGCGTCGTGGATGCGGTGCGGTCCCCACATCACCACCGGGATCACCGGGACGCCGGTGGCGAGCCAGATCCTGGCCACTCCGGTCTTGCCCCGCATCGGCCACAGGTCCGGGGACCGGGTGGTGGTCCCCTCCGGATAGATGATCACTGCGGCGCCGTCCCTGACCGCCGCCACCGCGGCGTCGAGCGCCTGGATCGCGTCGGCGGTCCCCCGGTGGACCGGGATCTGGCGCATCGCGTGCAGCCACCGCCCCAGCAGCGGGACCCGGAACAGGCTGGCCTTGCCCAGAAAATGCGGCCAGCGACCGGCGTCGTAGACGAAATGCCCCAGCACCACGGGGTCGGACTCGGAGAGGTGGTTGGGCGCGATGATCACGCCGCCGGTGGCCGGGATATGCTCCGAGCCGGACCATTCGCGCCGGGTCAGCACGGTCAACACCGACTTCACGGTCACCACGGCGAAGCGTCGCCAGAACCCCAGCCGCCGCCGCACGTATCCGCCTCCCTCGTCCCTGCCGAATCATGCCTGTCCGGACGGGGTACGGCCAGTGCAGGCGGCCGGCACGCCGGATAAGCGACCTCACGCCGGAATTGGCACGGCAGGCCGGCGCGGCGCGCGAATTTGGCACGGCAGGCGGGCGCGGCGTGCCCGCACGACGCCGCGGCGCGCCCGATGCGGCAGGATGCCGGTGTGCGTGGCGCTGGGCGAAGAGACGGCGTCCGGGCCGGTACGGGCTGGACCGCGGTTGTCCCGGTGAAGCGGCTGCACCGGGCGAAGACCCGGCTTCGGGGCGCGGTCGCCGGGCCGGAGCACGAGCGGCTGGTCCTGGCGATGGCGCTGGACACCGTCTCGGCGGTACTCGCCTGCCCGTTGGTCGAGCGGGTGCTTGTCGTCACCCGGGACCCGTTCGCCGGGGCGGCCCTGGCCGCGCTCGGCGCGGTCTGGGTGCCCGACGAGCCGGCCGGTGGGATCAACGCCGCGCTGGCCCATGGCGTGAGCCGGGCCCGGATCGCGACCCGCCGCACCGCCAGCACCGGGGCGACCACCGCTCAGCCGACCACCGCGGAGCCGACCATCGGGACACCGACCATCGGGGCACCGGCCATCGCGGCGCTCACCGCCGATCTGCCGGCGCTGCGGCCGACCGAGCTCGCCGCCGCGCTGCAGGCCGCCGTCGGTCTCGCCGGATTCCCGACCTTTCGGGGGTACGTCGCCGACGCCGCCGGTACCGGCACCGTGCTGCTCACCGCGCTCGGCGGGGTACCCCTCGCGCCGGCCTTCGGAGCGGGCTCGGCGGCGGCGCACAGCGCCTCCGGCGCGGTCGGACTGGACGGCGCCTGGCCGTCACTGCGGTGTGACGTCGACACCGCTCAGGATCTGGCGGTCGCGGCCGAACTCGGCCTGGGCCGGCACGCCGCTGCGCTGGTGGAGGCCGCGCGCTACGGTGACCGTCAGTAGGTGTGGCCGTCGGCAGCTCCGATGGGTGTGGTGGCTCACCGACCGGAGTTCGGGAGGGTGGAGCCGATGCAGGGCACGGTGGCCTCGTTCGAGTCGACGACCGGTGCCGGCACGGTACTGCTCGACGACGGTACCGAACTGGCCTTCCCGGGTGCCGCGTTCGCCCGCTCGGGGCTGCGGCTGCTGCGGGTCGGTCAGCGGGTACGCCTCGACCACGATGCGCTGGGAGCGGTGCACAAGATTACGCTGCCCACGCTGCGGTGACATGAGCTCTCCCATGTTCGTACCCCACCCGAGGGAGACGGGTCATGATGACGTGGTGGCCGCCACCCCAGCCCGCAGCGGCACCCGTCGACCCGGTCCGGCCCCGGACTCCGCACCCGACGCTCCGCCCACCTCCGCGTCCGACGCTCCGCCCGCCTCAGCGCCCGCCTCAACAGTCGACTCCGCGCCCGCCATCGGCAACGCCGCGCCTGGTGAGCTGCCGAGCGACCGGTACCTCAACCGCGAGCTGTCCTGGCTCGACTTCAACGCCCGGGTACTCACCCTCGCCGAAGATCCGGCCAACCCGTTGCTGGAACGGGCCAAGTTCCTGGCGATCTTCGCCGACAACCTCGACGAGTTCTACATGGTCCGCGTCGCCGGCCTCAAACGCCGGGAACAGACCGGTCTGCCGGTCCGCGGCCCGGACGGGATGGGGGTAACCGAGCAGCTGGCCCGGATCGCCGAACGGACCTCGACGCTGATGGCCCGGCATGCCCGCTGCTTCACGGTGGACGTCCAGCCGGCGCTGGCCGCCGAGAACATCCGCATCGTGCGCTGGACCGAGCTGGACTCCGGTGAGCGCGACCGGATGCGGGCGTACTTCCGGCAACAGGTCTTCCCGGTGCTCACCCCGCTCGCCGTCGACCCGGCACACCCGTTCCCGTACATCTCCGGGCTGTCGCTCAACCTCGCCGTGGCGGTACGCGACCCCGACGGTGGGCCGGAGCTCTTCGCCCGGGTGAAGGTACCCAAGAACGTGCCCCGCTTCGTCGCGGTGGAGCGCTTCATGGGCGTTGAGCGGAGCGCCGCCGAGCCCGGCCCCCGGCTGCACCGGTTCCTGCCGGTCGAGGAGCTGATCGCGGCCCATCTCGGGCAGCTCTTCTCCGGTATGCAGGTGGTCGAGCACCACCTGTTCCGGGTGACCCGCAACGCCGAGGTGGAGCTCGACGAGGACCGCGACGAGGACCTGCTGCAGGCGCTGGAGCGCGAGCTCGCCCGCCGCCGCTTCGGTCCGCCGGTACGCCTGGAGGTGGCCGCCTCCATCTCCGAGCACGTACTGGACCTGCTCGTGCGCGAGCTGGACATGGACGGCCACGAGGTACTGCGGGTGCCCGGGTTGCTGGACCTGTCGGCGCTGTGGCAGATGTACGAAGAGGTGTCCCGTCCGGACCTCAAGGACCGCCCGTTCGTGCCCGCCACCCACCCGCAGTTCGCCGATGGCGATACTCCGCGCAGCATCTTCGCCCGACTGCGGGACAAAGACATCCTGGTGCAGCACCCATACCACTCGTTCTCCACCACCGTGCAGCGCTTCATCGAGCAGGCCGCCGACGACCCGCATGTGCTGGCCATCAAACAGACCCTCTACCGCACCAGCGGCGACTCGCCGATCGTCGACGCGCTCGTCGACGCGGCGGAGGCCGGCAAGCAGGTGGTGGTCCTGGTCGAGGTGAAGGCACGCTTCGACGAGCAGGCCAACATCGGCTGGGCCCGGATGCTGGAGCGCGCCGGCTGCCATGTGGTGTACGGACTTGTCGGGTTGAAGACACACGGAAAGACCGCACTCGTGGTGCGGCAGGAGGGCAACCAGATCCGGCGATACTGCCACATCGGTACCGGCAACTACCACCCGAAGACCGCCCGCCTGTACGAGGACTTCGGGCTGCTCACCGCTGACCCCGAAGTCGGCGCTGACCTCACCGACCTGTTCAACGTGCTGACCGGGTACAGCCAACAGACCGCGTACCGGCGGCTGCTGGTCGCCCCGCACGGGGTACGCAGCGGGATCGTGGAGCGCATCGAGCGCGAAGTGTCGCATGTGCGGTCCGGGCAGCCCGGCCTGGTACAGATCAAGGTGAACTCGCTCGTCGACGAACAGGTCATCGATGCGCTGTACCGGGCCAGCCAGGCCGGCGTCGACGTCGACCTGGTGATCCGCGGCATCTGCACGCTGCGCCCGGGTGTACCCGGGCTGTCGGAACGGATCCGGGTGCGCTCGATCCTGGGCCGGTTCCTGGAGCACTCCCGGGTCTTCCGGTTCGGCAACGGCACCTGGACGGCCGCGGGCGGGGACTCCGGCGGTGGCGAATTCTGGATAGGCTCCGCCGATCTGATGCACCGCAACCTCGACCGCCGGGTCGAAACGCTCGTCCAGGTGACCGACCCGGCCGCACAGGCGGCGATACACCAGATGCTCCAGCTGGCGATGGATGAGCGGAGCAGCGCGTTCGAGCTCTCCGGCGACGGCAACTGGCAACGCCGGACCGGCGATGCGGACGCGCCCCTGCGCCATCTGCAGCAGGCGCTGCTGCGCCGCATCGTCGACAGGGTCGAGTAGTACGGAGGCAGTGCGCGGATGGTGAACGTGGAAGAGGAGCGCAAGTACGACCTCGACGCCGGGATCGGGCTGCCCGACCTGACCGGATGCCTGCCAGCCGGGGGGCGGGTGCTGGCCCGGCCGGCGGTGACCCTGCGCGCCACCTACTTCGACACCGCGGACCTGCGGCTGGCCCGGGCCGGAGTGTCGCTGCGGCACCGCCGGGGCGACCCGAAGCCGTGGACCGTCAAGCTGCCGACTCCCACCGTTGGGATCCGGCACGAGATCTCCCGACCGGGGCCGGCCGGCACCATCCCCGACGAGCTGGTCGCGCTGCTCATCGCGTACCACCGCGGCGCGCCGCTGCAGCCATCCGCCACGCTGCGCACCGTGCGAGCGGTCCAGCAACTGCGCGACGCCGACGACCAGTTGCTCGTCGAGGTCTGCGACGACACGGTCACGGTGCTCGACGGCCGGCGTACCCGGGCCAGCTTCCGGGAGATCGAGGTGGAGCGGCATGCCGGCCGGCGGCGGCTGCTCGACCGGGTCGGCGCCTGCCTGCTCGATGCCGGCGCGGTGGCCGGGGCCTTCACCGCCAAGCACCTCCGGGCCCTGGGCACCGCGGCCACCGAGCCGCCGGAGCTGCCCGAGCCGGGCACGCTGCCGCCGCGACCCAGGGCCGGCGCCGTGGTGACCAGGGCGCTGCGGGCCGCCATTGCGCGCATCGTGGAGCACGATCCGTTGGTACGACTCCGCGAACCGCTGCCCGGGGGCGACACCCCGGTGCACCAGATGCGGGTGGGCTGCCGCCGCCTGCGCAGTGACCTGCGCAGCTTCGCCCCGCTGCTGGAGCCGCAGTGGGCCGACCCGCTGCGCGCGGAACTGGACTGGGTGGCCGGAGTGCTCGGCGCCGCCCGTGACGCGGAGGTGCTGCGCGAGCGGCTGCGGGCCACCGCGACGGCCGATCCGCTCGCCCCGCTCGACGCTGCCGCGGTGGCCCGGATGGACGCCGATCTGGCCGCCCGGCACGAGGAGGCGCTGCAGGCCGTCGACGACGCGCTGCGCTCCCCGCGGTACCTGGCCCTGCTGGAGCAGCTGCATTCTGCGGCCCGTACGCCACGACTGACCGCCGCTGCGCGCCGTTCCGCGCAGCGGGTCCTGCCGGCTCTGGTCGCGGCGCCGTGGTGGCAACTGGTCCAGGGCGCCCGTGACGTACGCCCGGCCGGCCGGCTCAACCTCGGCGCGCCGGACGAGGTCTGGCACGCGGTACGGGTGCGCGCCAAGCGGGCCCGCTACGCCGCCGATGCGGTGGCGTCGGTCATCGGCGGGGCGGCACCCGGCTTCGCCCGCTCGCTCGCCGGAGTACAGGCGCTGCTGGGCGAACACCAGGATGCCGCCGTCGCGGCCGAGACCTGGCTCGCCATTGCCCGCGCCGACCCGGACGACCACGCCCTGGCGGTCACCGCCGGTCGACTCTTCGAACGCGAACGCACCGCGATCCGGGCGACCCGCTTCGCCTTCCCCGCCGTGTGGAGCGCAGCGACCCGCCGCGGCCTCACCGACTGGCTACCCCGGTGAGTCGGTTGGTGCGCTCGGCCGGTGGCGTACTGGGCCGCGACTCCCCGTCCGGGCGCCAGATCCTGCTGGTACACCGGCCCCGGTACGACGACTGGTCGCTGCCCAAGGGCAAGCTCGATGCCGACGAACACCCGCTCGCTGCGGCGGTACGCGAGGTGCAGGAAGAAACCGGAGTACGCGGCGTACCCCTGCTGCGCCTGCCGTCGACCCGCTACCTGACCGGCGCACCCGGGGTCGAGAAGTCCGTGGAGTACTGGGCGATGCGGCCGACCACCGTGGACGGCTTCGTGCCCAACGATGAGGTCGACGAGGTGCGCTGGGTACTGCTGGCGGAGGCTGCCGCGCTGCTGACGTACGCCCACGATCGCGGTGTCGTCCACGCCTACGCGCGGTACCGGCCGGTGAGCGGGCTGGTGCTGCTGCTGCGCCATGCGCAGGCCGGGCGACCGGACCAATGGTCCGGACCGGACCGCGAACGACCGCTGGACGCCGCGGGCCAGGCGACGGCACAGGCGCTCAGCCCGCTACTCGGCCTATTCCAACCGACTCTGGTCATCGCTGCCACCGCGGTCCGCTGTAACCAGACCGTTGAGCCGTTGGCGAGCGCGATATCGGCTCCGGCGCGCAGCGATGCTGCCTTCGACGAGAGCACCGACCCTGCTGTGGCAGCCGAAGCGGTGCGAGTACTCGCCGAATCCGGTGCCACCGCTGTGGTCTGTAGCCAAGGTGCGCTGATCCCGGCAGTACTGCGGCTGCTGACCGGCCGCCGTACTGCCCCGTACGACACACCCAAGGGCACGAGCTGGGTGCTCGCGTTCACCGGCGCCCAGCTCGCCGCCGCGGACCGGCTGGATCCGCCGGGTGCGAACCAACCCCCACAGTGGACCTGACACGACGAAGGGCGCCCGCCATATGGCGGGCGCCCTTCGTCGTCGTACAGGGTTAGCGCTTCTTCGCGGGGGCCTTCGCGGCCGCGGCCGGCTTGGCCGTCGCGGTCGCGGTGCGGCGGGTGGCGGGAGCCGCGGCGGCGCGGGTCGCCTTGGCCGGAGCCTTCTTGGCCGGAGCGGCCTTGGCCGCGGCCTTGGCCGGGGCAGCCTTGGCGACAGACTTCTTCGCCGGAGCAGCGGCCTTCGGCACCTTGCCGCTGGCCACCATGTCACGGAAGCTGGCACCTGCGCGGAACGCCGGAACGGAGGTCTTCTTGACCTTCACGGCCTCACCGGTGCGCGGGTTGCGGGCGGTTCTGGCTGCCCGGACCCGCTTTTCGAAGACACCGAACCCCGTGATGGCGACCCGGTCGCCCTTGGTGACCGCGTTCTGAACCTCCGCGAGCACCGCGTCGAGCGCCTGCGTCGCCGCCTTCTTGTCGCCGAGACGGGCAGCAAGCGCGTCGATGAGCTCGGCCTTGTTCACGTTTCCTCCCAATCCTGGTGTGTGGACTCGCACGAGTCATTCTGCGCGCAACGTAAGTCCCACGTCGTCAGGATACAAACATGTACTGAAAAAGAAATCGTTGTGTCGTAACGAATTTGGCCAGAGGGGTGCCGGGAACCTTGGCCAGACCCCTAAACGACGACCGGTGTCCACTCCGGACGGGCACTCTCGTAGGCCCCGATGAGGGCTTCGTGGCGCAGGGTGAGACCGATGTCGTCGAGCCCCTCCAATAGCCGCCACCTGCTGAAATCGTCCAATGGGAAGGCCCAGACGTGGCCTGCCGCGCGGACTTCGCGGGCCTGCAGGTCGACGGTGACTGCCAGCGTCGGGTCCGCCTCGACGGCGTCCCACAAAATTTCCACCGCGTCGGCGGGCAACTCGACCGGGAGCATGCCGTCCTTAAGGGAGTTCCCGCGGAAGATGTCTCCGAAACGAGGCGAGACCACGACCCGGAAGCCCCAGTCGCGCAGGGCCCAGACCGCGTGCTCGCGGGAGGAGCCGGTGCCGAACTCCGGCCCGGCGATCAGGACGCTCGCCCCGGCGTGCACCGGGTTGTTGAGCACAAAGGACGGATCGGCGCGCCAGGCGTTGAACAGCCCGTCGGCGAAGCCGGTCTTCGTCACCCGCTTGAGGTACTCGGCAGGGATGATCTGGTCGGTGTCCACGTTGGACCGGCGCAACGGCAGGGCCGTACCGGTGTGGACGGTGAACTTCTCCATGTCGTGTCGTTCCCTCAGTTGAGATCGGCGGGCGCGGTCAGGTGGCCGGTCACCGCGGTCGCCGCGGCGACGGGCGGGGAGACCAGGTGGGTACGCCCACCGCGCCCCTGCCGGCCTTCGAAGTTGCGGTTGGAGGTCGACGCCGAACGCTGGCCGGGCTTGAGCGTGTCCGGGTTCATGCCCAGGCACATCGAGCAGCCGGCGAAGCGCCATTCGGCGCCGGCAGCGGTGAAGACCGCGTCCAGCCCCTCCTTCTCAGCGGCCTCACGCACCGCCGCCGAGCCCGGCACGATCATCATCCGGACGCCCTCGGCGACGCGCCGGCCCCGCAGCACCTCGGCCGCGGCGCGCAGGTCCTCCAGCCGTCCGTTGGTGCAGGAACCGACGAAGACCACGTCGACGGCAACGTCGCGCAGCGCCGTACCGGGGCTCAAGTCCATGTACTCCAGGGCCCGCTGCGCCGCGGCCCGCTCGGCCGGATCCGCGAAGTCGGCCGGGTCGGGCACTGCGGAGTCCAGCGGGGCGCCCTGGCCGGGGTTGGTGCCCCAGGTGACGAACGGGGCGACCGTACCGGCGTCCAGGAACACTTCGGTGTCGAAGACCGCGTCAGCGTCGGTACGCAGCGTGCGCCAGTACTCCAGCGTCTGCTCCCAGTGCGCCGCCGAGGGCGCGTACTGCCGCCCCTGCAGGTACGCGAACGTGGTCTCGTCGGGTGCCACCATGCCGGCCTTGGCCCCCCACTCGATGGACATGTTCGCCACCGTCATCCGGCCCTCCATCGACAGCTTCTCGATGGCCGGCCCGCGGTACTCCACCACGTGCCCGCGCCCGCCGCCGGTGCCGACCTGGGCGATGAGCGCCAGGATCAGGTCCTTGGCGGTCACGCCGGGGCGCAGCTCGCCGGTGACGGTGACCGCCATGGTCTTCGGCTTGTTCTGGGGCAGCGTCTGGGTGGCGAGCACGTGCTCGACCTCGCTGGTGCCGATACCGAAGGCCAGCGCGCCGAACGCGCCGTGGGTGGCGGTGTGCGAGTCGCCGCAGACGATGGTCATGCCGGGTTGGGTGAGGCCCAGCTGCGGCCCGATCACGTGCACGATGCCCTGCTGCGCGTCGCCGAGCGAGTGCAGGCGCACCCCGAACTCCGCGCAGTTGCGCCGCAGCGTCTCGATCTGCGTGCGGGAGATCGGGTCGAGAATGGTGACCAGGTTGTCAGTCGGGGTGTTGTGGTCCTCGGTGGCCAGCGTCAGGTCGGGCCGGCGAACCGGGCGTCCGGCCATCCGCAGGCCGTCGAACGCTTGCGGACTGGTCACCTCGTGCAGCAGGTGCAGGTCGATGTAGAGCAGGTCCGGCTCACCGTCGGCGGAACGGACGACGTGCGAATCCCACACCTTCTCGGCGAGGGTCCGCGGCTTCGGCCCGTGGTCGGCTGCGGGTTGCGGGTCTTCTCCCAGCATCTGGACATCCTAAAGTTTGGGAGGTAAATTTCGGTCTGTGGGACACAGTATGAGCGGTGTCGGCGTTCTCGACAAGGCGGTTGTGATTCTGGCTGCCTGTGTCGACGGCGCCAGCCTGGCCGAGCTCGTCGAACGCACCAAACTACCGCGGGCCACCGCACACCGGCTCGCACAAGCCTTGGAAATCCACCGGATGCTGGTCCGCGACACGCAGGGCCGGTGGCGCCCCGGCCCGCGCCTGGGCGAACTGGCCAACGCCGCACCCGACGTCCTGCTGACCGCCGCCGAGCCGATGCTCGCTGCGCTGCGCGACGCCACCGGCGAGAGCGCTCAGATGTACCTGCGCCGCGCGGATGAACGGATCTGTGTCGCCGCAGCCGAGCGCGCCAGCGGGCTGCGGGACACCGTGCCGGTCGGAATGGTGCTGCCGATGATCGCGGGCTCCGCGGCGCAGGTACTGCTGGCGTGGGAGCCGCCGGAGGCGGCCATGCCACTGCTCCCGCGCTGCAAGTTCACCGGGCGTACCCTCGCCGAGGTCCGACGCCGCGGTTGGGCGCAGAGTGTCGCCGAGCGCGAGCCCGGCGTGGCGAGCGTCTCCGCACCGATCCGCGACCGCACCGGCCGGGTCGTCGCCGCGATCAGTATCTCCGGCCCGATCGAACGGCTCGGCCGGCGACCGGGCGACCGGCACGCCGTCGCCGTGGTCCGGGCGGGGCAGCGACTCTCCGGCCTCTGAGCCACCGGACCAGCCCGGCCTTGCGGGCACGTGCGGACCGGCCGGCGGCCAGTCCGCACGCAGGCTGACCGAACGGGGGCCTGTGCGCAGCGGCGACAGTCGCTACCATCGCGGCGAGACCCCCTGGAAGGACGCCACCGGTGACCGATTCCGCACTCCCCGTCAGTCCTGAACCCGAGGACCATTCCGGAGCCGACTCCGACGCCATATCCAGCTTCGGCAGTACCGACACCTCCACGGTCGGCAGTACCGAGAGCGAGCAGGTCGGCTCCACCGCCACCTCGCGCGTCGGGGAGTCGGGCGGTACGGACGGGCTGACCACCCCGGTCAAGGGACCGGCTGCCGACGCCCGCCCGGCACGAAGCGGCTGCCTCGGCGCAGCTGCCGTACTGGTCGCGCTCGTCGGGGCCGCCGGGTACACCGCACACGCGGTGACAACCTGGCTCGGCTGACCGGCACCAGTTCATCCATTGTGGACGGTTGGGGGCTCGGCACACCGGCTGAAGGCCGGTACTGACGAAATTGGCGGTACTCACAAAAAGGGCGGTCCACGTCATCGACGTAGACCGCTGTTTGTAGCCCCGACCGGATTCGAACCGGCGCTACCGCCTTGAGAGGGCGGCGTCCTGGGCCGCTAGACGACGGGGCCAAGACTTTTCACGATGCATCGGTGCCGCCGAGCTTCGTGGCTGGGGTACCAGGACTCGAACCTAGACTAACTGAACCAGAATCAGTTGGGCTGCCAATTACCCCATACCCCATTGGCGCTCGTCGCACCGGGGGGAAACTGTACCGTGGCGCGCGGTGCGCCGCCAAATCGGATACCACCTCGGGCGCGGCGCGCCGCAGTGGATCACTCCAGCCGGACCACCCGGTTGGTCAGCGCTCCGATCCCCTGCACCCGGACCGTCACGAGATCACCTTCGGCCAGCGGCCCGACCCCGGCCGGAGTGCCGGTGAGCACCACGTCGCCGGGGAGCAGCGTCATCACGTGCGACACGTAGGAGACGATCGTGGCCGGGTCGAAGACCATGTCGCGGGTACGGCCCAGTTGGCGTACCTCCTCGCCGACCTCGCAGCGCACTTCGAGGTCGGCCGGGTCGAGGTCGGTCACGATCCACGGGCCCAGCGGGCAGAACGAGTCGAAGCCCTTCGCCCGGGTGAACTGCACGTCACTGCGTTGCAGGTCGCGCGCTGTCACGTCGTTGGCACACGTGTACCCGAAGATCGCCGCCGCGGCTCCGGCCCGGTCCACCCGGCGCGCGCCCGGCGGGCCGATCACCACGGCCAGCTCCGCCTCGTGCTCGACCTGCTGGGACTGGGGCGGCAGCCGGATCGCGTCATTCGGCCCGATCACCGCGGTGGAGGGCTTGAGGAACAGCAACGGCTCCGCCGGCACCTCATTGCCCAGCTCGGCGGCGTGGTCGGCGTAGTTGCGGCCGACGCACACGATCTTGCTGGGCAGGATCGGCGAGAACGTCCGTACGTCGGCCAGGGCCCAGCGCTGTCCGGTGAACCGGATTTCGCCGAACGGGTGGCCGTCGATCTCGGCAACGGTCAGCGCCTCGGGACCGGCGTCCGGTTCCCCCTCGACAGCGCCAAAGGACATCCCACCAGCGTGGGCGAAACGAGCGATCCGCACCGCGACAATCTAGCCGCTCCCGCAGTACGGCTCAGGTCCGGGCCGGGGCAGCTACCGGAAGATGTTGACCGCGCGGGCCACCACCAGTGCCACGGTCGCCAACGACACCGCCGACTGGAACATCATGGCGAGCTTGGCCCAGCGCGACAGCGGCAGCGTGTCGGTGGGGCTGAACGCGGTGGCGTTGGTGAACGACAGGTACAGGTAGTCCACGAAGGCCGGTTCCCAGTCCCGCTGCGCCAGATCCGGGACGGCCATCTGGGCGAAGAGGAAATCCGGCCAGCTGCGCCTGGCGTTCGCCCGGGCGGCCGGGCCACCACGGTCGATCTCCCAGTACCACAGCGCGAAGACGATGACGTTGGTCAGCCAGATCGCTGCGCCAGTGAGCAGCAGGTGCTGGGCGTCCTCGCCAGCCGACCCGTGTACGAGTCCGTAGATCAGGCGGGCTGCTGACCAGGCGGTGGCCCAGCTGGCGACCACCACCAGCGTCAGCCCGACGGCGCGCAGCACTGTCGACTCGCGATTGATCCGGGTCGGGTTGGCGATCATCAGTGCCACGAAGAGCGTCAGCTCGACCGCGGGCAGCGCCCACACCGGACGGAACGCCATCGAGGTGGGCGTGGCCAGCTGCAGTGCCACCGCGACGAGGATGGCGAGCCCGACCGGCCACCGGGACTCCCCGCTGGTAGGCCGCAGCCATGCCGGCAGGTGCGCCTCGTCCAGATGGTTGCCAAGAAGACGCTCCACCCGGGTCAGGTGGACGCGCATCCGCTCCTCCATGACGGCCAGATGCCGGGGCTCGACGGCAGGGTCCGCGGGTGCGGCGGCCGGCGGGGCGCCGCCCCCGGGCTGCTCGCGGTCGCCGGGCTGCGGTTGCGGTGTTGTCACGCCGACCATTGTGTACGTCCGATGCCGGCCCGGTGCGCCCGCTCAGCCGAGCCGGTCGTCCGCTGCCCGTCCTACCAGGCTGGGTTCAGCCCTCTGGAGTCACGACGAAGTTGGTACACCCCATGCTGGTGACTCTGCCGACGAACAGGTTCTCGCCCCTGCGTACCCGCGAACCCACGAGATCCACCATGACGTACCCAGGCGGTTGGTTGACCCAGCGGTTCTGGCGGAAGGACACGTCACCGCCGTAGTTCTGGTAGCTGCCGACCATGGTGTAGCTGTCCGAGGGGCTGGTCGGACCGGTCGGCATCGGGTAGAAGGTGAACGTGGCCACGAGAGGATACTGCGGGTCGGAGACCGGATTGGCCTGTACCTCCAGGCGGAGTCCTCTTTCAATCCCGCAGCTGTACGAGCCGGTCCACGTGCCGATGAGGGGGTCCGGGTCGGTCGACTCCGGTGTCGGAGACTCCCCCGGAAGAAGCGACAGCTCAGGTGCGGGAGCGCTGCTCCGGCCTGACCCTGGCTGCTGGGTGCCGTTGGCGACCGGGCCGCAGCCGACCACCGCCGTCAACAGCAGCAGGGCCATGACGGCACCCGCCGCTCGCCCGAGATGTCGGGTGCGGTGGGGCGTCAACTGGGGACCTTCCACAACCGCATGGTGCCGCCACCGACGCTGGCGACGGTCTTGCCGTCCGGGCTGAACGCCACGCTCAGGACACTGTCGGTGTGGCCGGCGGCGGTACCGGGACTCTGCGACCCCGGGCCGGGAGACTGGGTCCCCGGGGAGGCTCCGAACGTCCTGATACCCAAATTCCGTGCCACAGCGGCCTGACCCCTCATCCGGATGTGGCTTCGTACGCTACTACGCAGGCCACAGACGCCCCATCGGCTGTCTGGAGCATCCGGCCCACCCGACTTCCGTCAGGCGGTGGCCGACTACGCCGCCGAGGTGGCCTGGTCCGGACGAGGACCCGGTCGGGTCGCCCGATTGTGAGGATCGTGTGTTGGAAGTACCAACGCGGTACCGCGCCAGGGCGCCCGGCCGGTACGGTCTGGCGAATGCACGGTGCGCCACCCGACCCGAGCACCACGACCGCAGGGAACGCCGCGGAACGCGATGACTCACGGCCGCGGCGCATGACCAGGCTGCTGTGGCTGCTGTGTCTGCCGTTCGCGCTGCACGCCGTGCTCCGCATCACCGGGGTGGGTACGGTCTTCCCGCTGGTTCAGCTGCTGGCCTTCACGCCGTACGTGGCTGCGACTTCGGTGCTGCCACTGGGGGCGGCGCTGATGACCCGACGATGGTGGGTGGCGGGCGCGGCTGGACTGGTCTTCGTGGCGCTGCTCACCTGCGTGGCGCCCCGGGCCGTGGCCGGCGACCCGGGCCGAAGCGACGGTCCACGGCTGCGCGTACTCACCGTCAACCTGCGCATCGGCGGCGCCGACCCGGCGGCCATCGTGGAGCTGGTCCACCGTGAGCACATCGACCTGCTCGCGGTGCAGGAGTTCACACCCGACGCGGAGCGCACGCTCTCCGCTGCGCTCACCGACCTGCTGCCCGAACGGGTGACGTATCCGGACGAGGCGGCGCTCGGCTCGGCGCTGTACAGCCGGTTCCCGCTGCGCGACCCCGGGCTGCGGGTGCACGATTCGGGCTTCAGCCAGGCCCACGCGACGGTGTCAGTACCCGGCGCCGGTGACGTGGCGGTGGAGTCGGTGCACCCGTGCGCACCGGTCGGCCCGGCCGCGAACGGTTGCTGGGGCCACGATCTCGCCGACCAGCCACCGGCCACTGTGGACGGTGCAGTCCGGGTACTGCTGGGCGACTTCAACGCCACACTCGACCACGCACCGCTGCGTCGCCTCATCGGCACCGGGTACCGCGACGCCGCGGACGTGCGCGGGGCCGGCTTCACGGCGACGTGGCCGTACGACGGCAAGCCGATCCCCGGGGTGGCCCTGGACCACGTGCTCGTCGACCGCCGGGTGGGCGTCGCCGGGTACGCCGTGTACCCGGTCCCGGGCACCGACCATCGCGCCGTCTACGCCGAACTTGTGCTGCCTCCGGCGGCGTAGGCCACCCGGGTTCAGGCCGGCTGCGGCGCGTTCGCCAGTCCGTAGCTCAGCGAGTCGACCAGCGCCTGCCAGCTCGCCTCGACCACGTTCTCGTGCACCCCGACCGTGGTCCAGTCGCGGTTGCCGTCGGTGGTACCGACCAGAACCCGGGTCACCGCGGCGGTACCGTGGCTGCCCTCCAGGATCCGCACCTTGTAGTCGGCGAGCTCGAAGCCGGCCAGCTCGGGATAGTGCCGCAGCAGCGCCACCCGCAGCGCCTGGTCGAGTGCGTTCACCGGGCCGTTGCCCTCGGCGGTGGAGATCACCCGCTCGCCGCGTACCCGCATCTTGACCGTGGCTTCAGAGACGACCGCGCCGTCCTCACGGTGCTCGACCAGCACCCGGTAGGACTCCAGGGTGAACGGCCGCACCACACCGTCGTTCAGCTCGGTACGCACCAGCAGCTCGAACGAGGCGTCAGCGGCCTCGAACGACCAGCCCAGCGCCTCCAACGCCTTCACCCGGTCGGTGACCCGGGCCAGCGCCTCCGGATGGCCGGCCAGGTCCAACCCGAGCTCGCGGCTCTTGAGCTCGATACTGGCCCGGCCGGCCATCTCGGTGACCAGGATCCGCATGTCGTTTCCGACGATAGTCGGGTCTATGTGGTTGTAGAGCACCGGATCCACCTTGATCGCACTCGCGTGCAGCCCCGCCTTGTGGGCGAAGGCCGAGAACCCGACATAGGCCTGGTGGGTGTCGGGCGCGATGTTGGCGATCTCGGCGAGCGCATGCGAAACACGCACCATCTGTTCGATGCAGCCCTCGGGCAGCACCGGTATGCCGAGCTTGAGTTGGAGGTTTCCGACCACCGCGAAGAGGTCGGCGTTACCGGGCCGCTCGCCGTACCCGTTGGCCGTGCACTGGAAGTGGGGTACGCCCGCCTCGACCGCGGCCACCGTATTGGCTACCGCGCAGGAGGTGTCGTTCTGGCAGTGGATGCCGAGCCGGGCCACCGCCTCGGCAGGGCTGATCCCGAGCTGCTGGGCGAGCCGGGTGCGCACCTCGGCGACCACCCGGGTGATCCGCGAGGGCAGCATCCCGCCGTTGGTGTCGCACATGACGGCTGCCTCGGCGCCGGCCTCCAGCGCTGCCGCGGCGACCTCCACCGGGTACCCCGGGTCGAAGAGGTACCCGTCGAAGAAGTGTTCACAGTCGAGGAAGACCTGCCGCCCCTCGCCGACGAGGTAGCCGACGGTGTCGCGCACCATCGCCAGGTTCTCCGCCCGGGTGGTCCGCAGTGCCCGCTCGACGTGGCGCACGTCGGACTTGGCCACCAGCGTCACCGCCGGCGTCTCGGCGTCGAGCAGTGCGCGCACCTGCGGGTCGGCCTGCACAGCCGTCGTCGCCCTGCGGGTGGCCCCGAACGCGACGAAGACGGCGTGCTTGAGGTCCAGCTCGGTACGGGCCCGCCGGAAGAATTCGGTGTCCTTGGGCATGGCACCCGGCCAGCCGCCCTCGATGAAGCCGACCCCGAACTCGTCGAGCAACCGCGCGACCGCGAGCTTGTCGGTCACCGAATAGGTGATGCCTTCGCGCTGGGCCCCGTCGCGCAGCGTCGTGTCGTACACCTGCATGGTCTTGAAGCCTTTCTCCGCAACCAAAAAGACCCCTCGCGGTTTGCGAGAGGTCTGCGCGCTCAGCGTGGAGTCAGCTGGACGCGCTAGGGGCCGATAATCAGGAGGGCGGAAACACCGGTCACGTCCGCCAGCATGCCACGCGACTGCGGATTCCGGAAGTGTTTCGCGCCGACCCGCCGGTTGCGGGTCGGTCGCGCTGCTGGTGCCAGACCCGGACCAGGACCGCGTACACGGTCATCGGTAGCTGTTCACCCTGGGTGGACAGCCACTCTCAAAGAGAGCGGCTCCTGTTGCGCAGGTAGAGGCCGATGGCGACAGCAAGGAGGAGCTCCACACCGATGAGGCAGGCCAGCGCGACGGTGCGCGTGCTCCCCTGCAGGCTGGCGTAAAGGATCCCCGATGCACTGACCACGATGACGAAGACGAACACCGCGAGGCCCAGAGCTGCACCTGACCGGGGGAAACTGCTGGCCATCTCGTTCTTCTCCTTACTGCGGCAGTCCGAGTTCGCTATACATAGCTGAGTGTAGATGCTTACCACCGGCGAAGGCTAAAGCACCCGGTGTACCCAGCCGTACGCATCGTCGGCCCGCCCGCGTTGGATGTCGACCAGGGTCCGGCGCAGCTTCGCCGTCACCGGCCCGGTACCGCCGTCGGCAATGGTGAACTCGCCCTCGGGTGAGCGCACCGTGCCGATCGGAGTGATCACCGCGGCGGTACCGCAGGCGAACGCCTCACGCAGCCGGCCGCTCGCTGCTTCGCTGCGCCACTGCTCGTACGAGTACAGCTCCTCGCGCACCTCGTGGCCCAGTTCGCGGGCCAGTGTCAGGACCGAGTCGCGGGTGATGCCGGGCAGGATCGTGCCGGTCAGCGGCGGGGTGACCAGCGAACCGTCGTCGAGCACGTAGAAGACGTTCATACCGCCGAGTTCGTCGACATACCTGCGCTGTACGGCGTCCAGGTAGACCACCTGGTCGCAGCCGTTCGCCAACGCCTCCGCGATCGGGGCGAGGCTGGCCGCGTAGTTGCCGCCACACTTCGCGGCTCCGGTGCCGCCCGGGGCAGCCCGGGTGTACTCCTGGGACACCCACACCGTCACCGGTGCCACGCCGCCCTTGAAGTACGCGCCGACCGGTGAGGCGATCACCAGGTAGAGGTACTCGGCCGACGGCTTCACCCCGAGGAAGACCTCACTGGCGTACATGAACGGGCGCAGGTAGAGGCTGCCCTCCGGGTCGGTGGGCACCCACTCCCGGTCGATCGTGACGAGTTGCGCGAGCGAGTCGAGGAAGACCTGCTCGGGGAGCTCGGCCATGGCCATCCGCTGGGCCGAGGCTCGGAAGCGTCGGGCATTGGCGTCGGGGCGGAACAGGCTCACCCCGCCGTCGTCGGTGTGGTACCCCTTGAGCCCCTCGAAGATCTCCTGCGCATAGTGCAGGACCGCGGTGGCCGGGTCCATCGGGATCGGCGCACGCGCCTGGACCCGGGCGTCGTACCACCCTTTGCCGTCGGCGTAGCGGATGGTGACCATGTGGTCGGTGAAGACCCGCCCGAACCCGGGGTTGGCCAGCAGGGCAGCCCGCTCGACGGCGGATACCGGTGCCGGATTTGGACGGATCTCGAACTCGAGGCTGTCACCGCCGCTCATGTGCCCTCCAGGGATGCGGGAATGGATCAGCCCACGCTGACGACGGGGCTGCGCGTGAAATCTACCCCGAACGGTCGTTTACACGGGAGCCGCGCGGGTGGGTGGGTGAGTCCTGCTTCAGCCGGATACCGCGGCGGCGAGCCGGTCGCCGATCTCGTCGGTCCGCAGCGCCACTGCGGGGGTACGCCCGGCCAACTCCGCGGCTACCGCATCCTCGACCCGTCGGGCCGCCTCGGGGTGGCCGAGGTGGTCCAGCAGCAGCGAGACCGAGAGCACCGCGGCGACCGGGTCGGCGATACCACGGCCGGCGATGTCCGGCGCGGAGCCATGTACCGGCTCGAACATCGACGGGTGCCGCCGTTCGGGGTTGATGCTACCGCTGGCGGCCAGTCCGATCCCGCCGGAGACCGCGGCGGCCACATCGGTGAGGATGTCGCCGAACAGGTTGTCCGTGACGATCACGTCGTACCGCTGCGGCTGGCTCACCAGGAACATCGCCGCCGCGTCGACGTGCTGGTACTCGGTGGCGACGTCCGGGTACTGTGCGGCGACGTCGGCGAAGGCGCGGGACCACAGCCCACCGGCGTGGGTCAACACGTTGGTCTTGTGCACCAGGGTCACCTTGCGCCGCTCCCGCGCCTGGGCGCGGCTGAACGCGTCGCGGATCACCCGCTCCACGCCGTGCCGGGTGTTGAGGCTCTCCTCGGTGGCGACCTCGGCCGGGGTACCCGTGTGCAGGTTTCCGCCGGCGCCGACGTACAGCCCCTCGGTGCCCTCACGCACCACGACCAGATCGATCTCGCCCGGCTTGACGGTGGCGAGCGGACTGGTGGTGCCGGGCCACAGCCGGGACGGGCGCAGGTTCACGTACTGGTCGAAGGCGAAGCGCAGCTTCAGCAGCAGCCCGCGCTCCAGCACCCCGGGCGGCACCGACGGGTCACCGACCGCACCGAGCAGGATCGCGTCGTACTGGGCGAGCTCGGCGAGCACGCTGTCCGGGAGTACCTCGCCGGTGGCGTGGTACCGGGCCGCGCCCAGGTCGTACCCGGTCGCCTCGACGCCGGGCAGCACCGCGTCGAGCACCTTGCGTGCCTGCGTGACAACCTCGGGACCGATCCCGTCACCGGCGACCACTGCGATCCGCGCCACGGTCACGTCCGTTTCTCCGTTCGTCGACACTTCCCTGGGAAACGTTAGGCCATCGTCCTAGTACGCGGTACGCAGGTCCCAATCTGTGAGCTTGGCGGGGCGACGTACCGGACCGCCACCGCACGCCTGGGCAGCGGGCCGCACACTAGGCAGATGGAGCCTCGCGATCCGCAGCACTACGAGATGTGGCCGCCGACGCCCCCGGAGCAGCCGGGCGCCTGGCCGGGCTCGCCCCAGCAGTACCAGCCCGCCCCCCCGGCCGACCCGTGGAGCCAGCAGGAATACCCTGCGCAGCAGCCGGACTACGCGGCCGGGTACACCCACCCGTACCCGGCGCCGTACCCCCAGCCGCTGTCCGCGCCGCCGGCGTATCCGATGGTCCCGACACCTCCGCAACGCGGTTCCAACACCGGCCTGATCGTGGGCATCATCGCGGGCGGCCTGGTGCTGGTCCTGGTGCTCATCGGCATCGCCGCCGTGGCCCTGTCCAAGAGCGGCGGCACCCCGGTGTCCAACGCCTCCGGCGGGTCCAACCCCAGCACGGCGACGTCCGCCACGCCGAGCCGTACCCCCTCCGCCACGCCGTCCCGGGCGACCAGCCGCGACTTGTCCACATTGGACAGCGTGAACACCGACCGGACGCCGTTCGAGGCGAGGCAGTTCTTCCCCGAGGACTCGTTCACCAGCCGCAACGACACGTACGCTCTCACCGGAGCCGGCCTCAAGGACGCCTGCGCCGACGTCGGTGGCTCGCGGATGTCGGCGGTGTTGGCGGCGCACGGCTGCGCGAGCATGCAGGTCGGGGTGTACCTCAACACAGCGAAGACCGTGATGACCAGCGTCATGGTCGTACCGTTGCCCGACGCCGCCTCAGCCAGCGCGGTGAAGAGCGCCATGCTGAGCGACACCACGCTGGGCAACGACCTGTCCTTCTACTGCACCCGCCCGCCCGATCCCGGCTCCCAGCTCTGCGCGACCCGGGTCCCCGACCTGCGGTGGTGGTACATCCCCGAAACCTTCCACCGGTACTTCGTGATCAGTCTGACGGTGTACACCGACGGCAAGACTCCGACCGACAACACCGTGCAGAAGAACGCGTCGTCCGACTGCCTGATCCAGACTCTCGCCGCGATCCCGAAGATCCGCTGACCGGCGGTACCCGCTCGGCCGCACAGGCCACCTGAACGCGGGCATTCGTCAACCCGACCGGACCCGTATCGTGTGACGCGGCTTCGGGACCTGGGGAGGGCGCGTGCAGCCGTCAGAAGAGCAGCGGCAGTTCGGGGCGTGGCAGCCGCCGGCACACATTCCGCAACAGCCGTCCGCCCCGCCGTACCCGCCGTACCCGTCGTCGGCGCCCCCGTACCCGCCCGCGCCGCCGCCGTACCCGCCCGCGCTGCCGTACCCGACGGGTGCACTGCCGTACCCGCCGCCGTACCAGCTGGGACTCCCGGGGTACCCCGGGTCGGTGCCGGTACCCCCACGCACAAACTCCGGTGCCGCGGTGGGGATCGCCATCGGCGGCGTGCTCCTGCTCGTGCTGCTGCTCGGCGGCGGCTTCCTGCTGTTCAAGCCGTCGTCCAGCGGCGCCCACCCGGTTTCGGCCAGCGCAAGCGGATCCGGCTCGGCGACGACCCCGGCGACAACGGACTCCTACCGGCCCGGGTCGACAACCACCCGGCCCGGGTCGACAACCACGCGCCCCACAGCGACCACGACCACGTACACCCCACCGCGAACCACCTACCGCGACGAGACAACGCTGGACAGTGAGAAGACCGACCGCACGCCGATGGAGCTCCAGCAGTTTTTCTGGAACAACTCGGTGTCAGGTCGCTCCGGCGCCAGCTACACCCTTGCCGGGGCAGGTTTCTACAGCGCCTGCGACGACGCCGGTGGCAAGCAGATCAGCGGGCTCCTGCGGGCGAACGGCTGCGGGAACATGGCGATCGCGGTCTACCTCAACTCGGGCAAGACCGTGATGACCACCGTCATGGTGATGCCGCTGCCGGACACGGCCTCGGCCACCAACGTCAGCAACGCGATCAGCACGGACAACACGTACGGCAATGACCTGCACTACCACTGTCCGCGGGCGCCCGAGACCGGCTCACAGCTGTGCCCCACGGCTCCCGCCGGGATCCGCTGGTGGACCTCCCACAAGTACTACCACCGGTACTTCGTCATCGCCATGTCCCTGCAGACCAACGGCCAGAACCCCAGCGACTCGACCGTAGTGGGTACAGCGTCGGCGGACTGCTGGGTCGAGGTGGTCAGCAACATCCTCGTGATCCGCTGACCACGAGGAGCCTGGAACCCGCGCGGCTGGCGGACCTCGCAGTTTCCGCCAGCCGCCACGTTTCCCCAGCCCGACTCCTACGCGGTGAGATCCACGGTGCTCGCGGCGGTGGCGCCGATCGTGGTGGCCGCCTTGGCCAGCAGCTCGGCCGGGACCGGGTTGTCCACGGTCAGCGTCATCAACGCCTCGCCGCCGGCTGCCATCCGGGCCACCTGCATGGCCGCGATGTTGACGCCCGCGTCACCCAGGATCGACCCGATCCGCCCGACCACACCGGGCCGGTCGACGTACTTGAAGAACATCAGGTTGCCCTCGGCGGCCAGCTCCAACTCGAAGCCGTCCAGTTCGGTGAGCTTGACGATCTCGCGCGGACCCGAGATGGCGGTACCGGAGACCGAGACGACCCGGCCGTCGGGCAGCGCCCCCCGTACCGTCACCAGGTTTGCGTGGTCGGTCAACTCGGGACTCGTGGCGAGCACGATCTCGACGCCCCGCTCCGCAGCGAGGTGCGGGGCGTTGACGTAGGTCACCTGATCCTCCACCACTGCGGCGAACAGGCCCTTGGTGGCAGCGAGGGTCAGCACCGACACGTCGTTGGAGATGATCTCACCGCGCACCTCGACGGTGACCGCGGCGGCGACCCCACCCGCGACCGCGGTGAAGACCCGGCCGAGCTTCTCGGCGAGCGGCAGCAGTGGGCGGACGTCCTCCGCGACCACGCCGCCGGCCTGCACGTTCACCGCGTCCGGCACGAACTCACCCTGCAGCGCGAGCTTGACACTGCGCGCCACGGCGAGGCCCGCCTTGTCCTGCGCCTCCACGGTCGACGCACCCAGGTGCGGGGTGGCCACCACGTTGTCGAAGGCGAAGAGCGGAGACGCCACGCAGGGCTCTTTGGAGTACACGTCGATACCGGCGCCAGCGACCCGGCCGTCGGCGATCGCGTCCGCGAGCGCCTGCTCGTCGACGAGGCCACCCCGGGCGGCGTTGATGATGCACACCCCGGGCTTGACGGTGGCCAACTCCTTGGCGCCGATCAGACCGACCGTCTCCGGGGTCTTGGGCAGGTGGATCGAGATGAAGTCGCTCTCCCGGAGCAGCTCGTCCAGTCCGACCAGGCGTACCCCCAGAGCGGCGGCGCGCGCCGGCTGCACGTACGGGTCGTAGGCGATCAGGCGGACCCCGAAGCCCGCCATCCGCTGGGCGAAGAGCACACCGATCCGGCCCAGCCCGACCACACCGACGGTCTTGCCCGCGATCTCCACCCCGGTGTACTTCGAGCGCTTCCACTCGCCGGCCTTGAGCGCGGCACTGGCGCTCGCGGTGTGCCGGGCGACCGACAGCAGCAGCGCCACAGCCTGCTCGGCGGCAGAGATGATGTTCGAGGTCGGTGCGTTGACGACCATGACGCCACGCGCGGTGGCGGCCGGTACCTCGATGTTGTCCAGGCCCACGCCGGCCCGGGCGACTACCTTCAGCCGCGGAGCGGCCGCGATCGCCTCGGCGTCGATCTGGGTGGCGCTGCGTACGATCACCGCCTGCGCGTCGGCGAGGGCCGCGAGCAGGGCTGCCCGGTCGGTACCGTCGACGTGGCGGACATCGAAGTCGTCGGCGAGCACCTCAAGCGCGGCCGGAGCGAGTTCTTCGGCGATGAGAACGACAGGGTTCATGCTTCCTCGCGGGACGACGGGGCCGTGCTGGGCGTGATTGCCACATCGGCGTGATGACCGTGTTGGTCGAACAACTGATGGTAGGCCTGCACGGGCGGGTGATACGCACCGACCGGCCGTGAGTGCCCTCACAACCAGCGGAGAAGGTCAGTTAGCTGACAGCCCGGGTATCTGATCCACTCGATGGCACGAAACAGGGACGCCACCGGTGCGCGGACTTCCCTAGCGTGGAGCCATCAACCTGAGGGAGACACCATGAGCGAGTACCACGACTCCGACGTCGGAGGCCACGACCCGTACGAGTCTGGCGAACACGACCCGTACCCGACCCACGACCACCACGACCACCACGACTCTTTCGAGCTCCCGACGACCGGCCTGGAAATCGGCGATCCGTTCGGAACCCCGGAGCCGACCCTGGGCCTGCACATCGGCGACCCGCTCCTCGGGTCCGAGCCGACCGGAGCCCATCCCGAAAGCTACGACGACGGCGACCAGCTGTACCGCGGCGACTCGACCGATGCCACAGCGACCCCGCACCACGACGACGCCGCGCCGCACCCCGGCTTCGGCGACTTCAGCGACTTCGGCGACCCGGCCGCGCACAACGACCCGGCCGCGCACAACGACCCGATCGTGCACGACGACCCCGCAAAGCAGGACGACCCGGCCGCGGCGAGCGCGGTGGCCGGCACCGCGCCGACCGCGCCGCAGGACGCCACACCGATCGTGAAGTAGCCGGTTCGGCAAAAACGAGTGGTGCCCGGGCGGAGTACGCCCGGGCACCACTCGTTCAGTTCACCCGTCAGGCGGTCTCGGTGATCGGCCGATCCACCCAGCTCATCATCGCCCGCAGCTTGCGCCCGGTCTCCTCGATCGGGTGCTGCGCGCCCTGCTCCCGCAACTTGGCGAAGTTCGGGCGGCCGGCGTCGTCCTCGGCGACCAGTTCGCGGGCGAACTCGCCGGACTGGATCTCGCCGAGAATCTTGCGCATCTCGTTCTTGACCCGCTCGTCAATGATCCGCGGACCCCGGGTGAGGTCGCCGTACTCGGCCGTGTCGGAGACGCTGTAGCGCATCCGTGCGATGCCGCCCTCGTACATCAGGTCCACGATGAGCTTCAGCTCGTGCAGGCACTCGAAGTACGCGATCTCCGGGGCGTACCCGGCCTCG
>Ga0209515_10000857_pt1 | contig 52865 bp, 53 predicted proteins | sample Subgroupgradi54m_FD_187454 | JGI IMG/M metagenome (GOLD analysis project Ga0209515, IMG submission 187454) | Subsurface groundwater microbial communities from S. Glens Falls, New York, USA - GMW60B uncontaminated upgradient, 5.4 m (SPAdes)... ... | reverse complement strand
CCAAAATTTCCGCAAAGGTGGAATTTTTTGTTTCCCCATCCACAGCCACCAAACCAGGAGTGGCATCCGACAAACGAGCCAGAGCATTTCCATAAGCTTTACGTGTGGCCACTAACTCACCTTTTTTGTAACTGAGGGGAGCAGCTTTGGAAGTTTCAAACACATGAGGTTTTAAATTTTCTGGTTTTTGAATGGCACCTGTTTGTTTCAGAGATACCGGCCCCAACTCTTTGAGAGCCTTCTCCAGATCTTCAACAGAAAGAGCCTTCCCATGCCAATTATCTTTATCTTCAAGAAAAGAAACACCCTTACCCTTAAGGGTTCGAGCCACAATCATCTTAGGACGATCATCGCCCTCTTTCAAAACCTCATCAAACGCCTTAAGAATTTCTGGGAAAGAATGTCCGTCGATGGAAACAACTTTCCATCCAAAAGAAGCAATTCTCCAAACATAGGCTTCTGCATCATGCCCATACATGGTCTGCTGACTCTGACCGAGCCGATTCACATCCACAATGCCAATGAGGTTGTTGAGTTTATAATAACTCGCCAACTGAATAGCTTCCCAAACAGAACCTTCAGCCATTTCACCATCACCCAACAGTGTAAAAATGCGATGGGGAAGTTTGTCGAGATACTTCGCATTGAGGGCCATGCCCACACCAATGGAAAGTCCTTGCCCTAAACTTCCCGTCGCCGCTTCTGAAAACTTGAAGTCGGGTGTGGGATGACCTTGGAGCGGGCTCCCTAAGCGTCGCAAGGTTTTCAACTCCTCAAAACTTACCTCTCCGGCGGCTCCATAGAGGGCATACAAAAGCGGAGCGGCATGTCCTTTGGAAAAAATAACCCGATCGTTGTTGGGATGTTTTGGATTTTGTCCATCAAACTTTAAATAACGAAAGAAAAGAGCCGTCATGATGTCCGTAGCCGACAGGGAAGATGTGGGATGACCTGATCCCGCTGCCGAAGTGGAGGTAAGAATAAAGTAACGAACCAGTCGTGCTAATTCTTCCAATGAAGGAGTCATATTGAGGTGCAGACATTTAGTAGGAACTTTTTAGAATTGCAAGCGGGGAGTAAACATGAGAAGGTGGATTTGTGAAGAAAAGGATTTTGGCCCGCCTTGTTTGGGTATTTCTCATTATTGCCAGTCTGACTACCCTCCCGGAAGAAACGAGGGCTTCGTACAAACTTAACAAGAAACCGAAAGAAACACAAAGTCAGATTCCCTATAAAGACCTGGAACTTTTCAGCAAAGTTCTCAATCTTGTACGTGAAAACTACGTGGAGGATGTAGACGATCAAGATCTTCTCTACGGAGCCATTCATGGCCTTATGTCAACATTAGACCCTCATTCTCTCTTTATGCCCGCTGATGTTTATAAGGATCTCAAAGTAGACACCGAAGGCAAGTTTGGTGGCGTTGGCCTGGAAATTACTCAAAAAGATAATGACTTGATTATTGTAACTCCCATAGAAGGTTCCCCGGCGAGCAAGGCAGGTTTGAAAGAAAAAGATCGTATCTTAAAAATCGACGGTGTTTCTACCAAGGAGCTTGGTCTGAGCGAATCTGTAAAAAAGATGCGTGGTCCGCGCGGCAGTCGTGTCAGCCTTCTCATTCTTCGTGAAGGATCCAAGGAGCTGCAAGAAGTGACTTTAGTGAGAGATATTATCCGCATCAAAAGTGTGCGCAGTGAAATTCCCGAAGCAGGATTTGGTTATATACGCATCAATGCTTTTCAAGAAAAAACCTCTGAAGAATTGGAACGAGCTCTGGAGAATCTTGAGAAAAAATCTCCGGAAAGATTAAAAGGTCTGATCATCGATCTTCGTAACAATCCCGGTGGCCTTTTGGATGAAGCAGTGGATGTTTCCGACCTTTTTCTGGAATCGGGAACTATCGTGACAACCGTGAGCCGTGAAAAAGAAATTGATAAACGGGTAGCGACGAAGGAAGGCACCGAACCAACCTATCCTATTATTCTTTTAGTCAATGGGGGAACTGCTTCCGCCGCGGAAATTGTGGCGGGCGCGCTTCAAGATCATAAGAGAGCCGTGGTGCTTGGAACTCAAACTTTCGGCAAGGGATCTGTACAAACAGTCGTGGAAATTGGTAGTGGTGCTGCTCTTAAACTCACTGTCGCCAAATACTACACTCCCAATGGACGTTCTATTCAAGCCAAGGGAATTACTCCCGATATCGTCGTTAACCCTCAAAAAGAAGGCGACAAGCCCAAAGAGTCACTCCGGGAAAAAGACCTCAAAGGCCATTTGGAAGAGGAAAAAACTAATTCTGAAAAAATCTTTAAACCAAAAAGGGGAACTCCTCATCTCAAAATACCCACAAAATCTGGGGAAGGCATAGACATACAAAAACAAGCCGCACTGGATTATCTTAAAGGCCTTCCATAAACTCGTTCGGCTTCTTTGCGGATCGCGCGAATCGTAGCCGGCATGGTGGTATTTAATCCCCATTTCAAAATAAATCGAGGGACATGGGAGCCTGGATCGGCTTTCACGTCATACATTAAAAGCGTCTGGTTGTTATCAGGCCCAAACGGAACGAGAGAAAAGTGTCCTTCCATACTTCGGATATTGCCGCTCACGCGTAACCAGTCGGCTTTATAGATCCCTTGCAACTTTTGAGTTTCATCATTGTCCGCCTTGATAATCATCCAACGATCCGACAAAGGCCAAGGGAGATCGTAGTATTCAAAAAGATAACTTGTCCAAGTCTGACCGACACGACGATTTTTTACAGGATCAATCACACGATCCCCTAAAATTTTGTAAAAATGATCGGCATGATCGTTGGTACCCACTTCAGCCACAATCTCAGCATTCAGGGCACGGCTGTCCGTTAAATTAGGAAGCTTGTATTTTTTCCAGTCGTTCGTTTTGACAAAAAGCTGCCAAACTTGTTCCGGATTCGCTTGAATAACCCCTTCCATCTTAGCCCAAACATGCTTTTTTACAAAACTACCTTCTGTGAGAATATCTCCACGACTTAAACGGTACTGTTTTTCTTCTTCCGGAGTGGAGAAAGCAGGTTTATGTTCAACCTCAATCTTTTTAGCTTTGTAGACAGCCGCTACCTTGGTATGAATAAGAACTAGCGAAAGTAAAAGGAGAAGAACAAGCGATACGCGTTTTTTCATAGAGGTTGTTTGTCTTATTTTTTTATCAATGACAATGAAAAAGGTCGCTTCCCGCGACACGTCGCGAGCCGATGCTCGCAAAGGAAGACAGGGAGAACCATGAATTCTAAAACTTCAAATACAATCGAATCTGTCAGTCATGAAAACCGATCCTTTGCACCTCCACCTTCTTTGCAAAAAAATGCATGGGTCCAAAGTTTGGAATCTTATCAAGCTCTTTACGAACAGTCTTTAAAAGACCCCGAAAGTTTTTGGACTAAAGCCGCTCAGGATTTTTTCTGGTTCAAAAAATGGGATAGGGTCCTTTCTTATGACTGGAAGGAAAAAATAGACATCCGTTGGTTTGAAGGAGGACAAACCAACATCACCGTCAATGCTTTGGACAGACACATCAAGAATCACGCTCACAAAACAGCTTTTTTATGGATCGGCAATGAGTCGAGTGAAGAAAAAATCATCACCTATGAGCAACTTTTAAAGGATGTTTGCCGGATGGCCAATGTTTTAAAAAAACTCGGTGTCAAAAAGGGTGATCGGGTGACCATTTACCTGCCTATGATTCCGGAATTACCTGTCGCTCTTCTGGCCTGTGCACGGATTGGCGCTATTCATTCGGTTGTTTTTGCCGGTTTTTCCGCAGAGGCACTCAAGAATCGAATTCTGGATGCCGGAAGCCACTTTCTCATTACGAGTGACGGTGCTTTTCGCGGATCCAAAAAAATTCCTATCAAAAAAATAGCCGATCAGGCCATGGACCTGTGTGATGCTATGGGAGTCATTGTTCATCAGTGTCTCGTGGTTAAGAGAACGGATGAATCTGTTTTAATGACTCCGGATCGCGATCTGTGGTGGCATGAGCTTCGAAAAACTGTCGAGCCTATTTGTAACCCGGAACCGATGAATGCCGAAGATCCTCTCTTTATCCTTTATACATCCGGCTCCACAGGAAAACCCAAAGGGGTATTGCACACCACCGCAGGGTACATGGTTTATACCGCTCACACCTTTAAATACATTTTCGATTACCATGCAGAACAGATAGTGAACGGAGGAGGGTCTCCCTCCGAAGTGAACGATCAAACAAGAGAAAGTCCGATGGGGGGCTCGGGGGGAGAGCAGGATCACCCCCCGCTTTATTGGTGCACAGCAGATATTGGATGGATCACTGGCCACAGTTATACTGTTTATGGGCCTCTCTGTAACGGAGCGACCTCCATTCTTTTTGAAGGAATCCCCAACTACCCACAACCTGATCGCTTTTGGGAAATTATTGAACACCACAAAGTCTCCATTTTTTATACCGCACCCACAGCCATCCGTGCCCTCATGGGTGAAGGAGATCACTGGCCCAAGAAACATGATCTTTCTTCGCTTCGCATTTTGGGATCTGTAGGAGAACCGATCAATCCGGAAGCCTGGATGTGGTATCACGAAACGATCGGTCACAAGCATTGTCCGATTGTGGATACCTGGTGGCAAACGGAAACCGGTGGCATTCTTATCTCACCCTTACCAGGAGCCATGAAAACAAAACCGGGCTCAGCCACACTCCCCTATTTTGGTGTGGAACCGGCTGTTGTTCGTGAAGATGGCACCGCATGTGACACCAACGAAGGAGGTTATTTGGTTATCAAACGACCCTGGCCAGGGATCATGAGAACCGTGTACGGCCATCATGAACGTTTTCAAGAAACTTATTTTTCCCGATTCCCTGGTTTTTATTTCACGGGAGACGGAGCACGTTGTGATGAAGACGGCTATTTCTGGGTGATGGGAAGAGTGGATGATGTCATCAAGATTTCAGGACATCGCATTGGAACTGCTGAAGTGGAAAGTGCCCTCGTGGCTCATCACGATGTAGCCGAAGCTGCGGTGGTTGGCTTTCCTCATGAAATCAAGGGACAAGCCATCTATGCGTTTGTCACATTGAAAAATAATGTTTCGATAGATCCAAAAATATTAGCGGATCATGTTCGAAAAGAAATCGGACCCATTGCCACTCCGGATAAAATCCAATTTGTGTCCGCCCTGCCTAAAACACGTTCCGGAAAAATCATGCGACGCATTTTAAGAAAAATTGCCGAAGGCCATACCGAAGATTTGGGGGATATTTCCACTTTAGCCGATCCCAATGTGGTGGAAGAGATTTTGAAGGGGAAATTATAGTTAATGAACTGATTTATAAGGAAGAGATTGTTGTAAAAGACGCCCTTACAAAGGACTGTTCTAATATTCAATCAATTGCAAATTATACTGAATAATTTACATTGACATGAAAGGGCATTTCTCTACAATGGCAGAATGTATTATTTTAGACTGATGGAATCTCTCCTCAAGTCATCTGCTTCCAAGAATAAGATTAAAGTTGTGCTCGGGCCTCGACAAACAGGGAAATCAACTCTTCTCAAGCAGATCCTCCCTCCCTCCGGCAAATGGATCAATCTTCAAGAAAGCCAGATCAGAAACCAGTACGAAGCACGCCCCCACACCCTTTCAGAGCAATTGCACGCGCATAAAAAGAAAGGGGAAGCTCCCTCCATTATTATCCTCGACGAAATTCAAAAAGTACCCCCATTACTTGATGAGGTTCAGTATCTCTTTGATCAATCACCTAAAGATTATAATTTCTATCTCACTGGCAGTTCTGCTCGAAAACTACGAGCCCATTCAGCTAATCTTCTTCCAGGCCGTTCTCATATTTTTCATCTCTCCCCTTTGACCCTTTGGGAAGCAGGGGGGGGAACAGAAAAATACTCATCAACTATTCTTCCTCCTCCATTTCAAACACGGCAGAAAAAATTTCCATCCTCACCCCTCGAACAAAAACTTCTCTTTGGGGGGCTCCCCGGTATTTATCTTGAGAAACCTGAGAGCCAAAAACTCAGTCTCAGAGGTTATGTTGAGCTTTATCTGGAAGAAGAAATTCGCAGGGAAGGAGTCATCAAAGATATTGGTCCTTTTCACCGATTTCTCGAACTTGCGGCACTTGAGTCAGGAAATATGATGAACCTGACCAAGCTCTCGAATGAGAGCGGTATCGCCGTCACCACTATTCGTCATTATTATCAAGTACTCATCGATACATTTATGGGCTACTGGCTCGATCCGTACATCACGCAAAATCGTAAAAGACTTTTGACAACTCCTCGATTCTACCTGTTTGACTTAGGGGTCCGAAATGCTGCCGCCAAACTTCCACTCAACGAAGACCTTGTGACACTTCACTGTGGGCATTTATTTGAACATTGGGTAGCACTCGAACTGATTCACCGCACAAAAATTTTAGGACCTGAATATCAAGTTTACTTTTGGAAAACAAAAAGTGGAGCCGAAGTGGATTTTATTTTGAAAACTCCCAAGGAAGTCATTCCGATTGAAGTCAAGTGGACTGACAAACCAAATCTTCAAGATGGCCGCCATTTACATACATTTATGGAACATGAGAAAAAAGCTCAACGAGGCTATATTATTTGCCGCGTCCCTGAAATGAGAAAACTGGATAGTCACATTTGGGCTATTCCGTGGCATTGTTTGTAAATTTTCAACAGTGCAGAATAGAGCTAAAAAATTCCACCCGTCTCGCTCGTTCATCTTATTAATTCCCCCTCCTTTGGTTACTTAGGCTTACTATCGTCACCTCTTAAAGGGAGTTGCTTGTTGAAACGATTTTTTTACATTTTTTTCAGCAACAAATATTCTTTGATATGCTGCAACTCATTTGGAGAAAGACCCTCTCAATCATGTCATCGGTTTTTTCAAGGGTCCCAAAGATCTTTCTAGAAACAGGGCACCTCTAAAAACTCCAATTTCCCCAGGAACCTTTAAAATTGTCCAGATGCTAGGCGCCCGCAAACCCCAGACTGAGACGTACTCCCTTGTACGTCGCAGGGAGTGGGTGCAGCGGGCAACAACACAGATGGGCGGTTTTTTATAAAGGTTCCCTTAATTATTTTCCAAAGCAACCGCGTTGACAGGATGCTTTTTGGAAGCCTGGATATGATGGGAACGTTTGGCTTTGACAGCTTTTTTATGGTGTCGTCCCGAGGATTTTTCAACATGTTCCGTACGCGCTAACACTTTTCGAGTATAATGATGACGAGAGGCGTGGATATGTCTTTTCCCCTTGTAACTCGTCATGTAATTCTTTTCACGAAAAGTTTCACCGGCAGGGGGATCAAAAGGAACGACAATGGAATGCCCCGTTCGTACGGTATCGCGAGTGGATAATCCATTGGCAGCAGCCAATAAAACAGCTGGGACTCGATGTTTCCTGGCCAATCTTTCCACGGTCGCTGTTTTAGTCACCGTGACTTTTTCATCTCCCAATTGATCTTCTGACGCGAGTTCGGAATAATTTTTAGAAAACTTTTCTCGAGATCCCTTGGGAATCTTTAGTTGATATTCACGACGCAAAAGAGGAGTCACCCAATGGAGAAGTTCCGGGTTGAGCACCTTGATATCTTCATAAGAAACTTCAGCACACTTCGCTGCTACCCGTAAATCCAAAGGACCCTGAACAACCACTTCATCGAAAATAATGGGGTCTTCATACTCAATATCTGTAAAACCATATTTTTTCGGATTTTTAGCAATCAAGGCAGCGGCAATGAGCTTGGGCACATAAGCTTTGGTCTCCGCCTTGAGGTACCTCCCGTGCGTCAGTTCCCAAAAATCTTCCGTGTCATATTTTTTGATGGCTCGATCGATTTTTCCTTCACCCGCATTGTAACTCGCCGCTGCGAGGTACCAATTATTATGCCGATCATAGAGATCTTTTAAATACTTGGCGGCCGCAATGGTGGATTTTTCAGGATCACGACGTTCATCCACCCAATTATCTGCCGCTAATCCATACCGTTGACCGGTTTGATAAATAAACTGCCAGGCTCCTGTGGCTCGTGCACGAGAATAAGCATGAGGGTTAAATCCACTTTCAATCATTGACAAATAAACAAGATCCTCGGGAAGACCCTGCTGACGAAGAATTTTCTTCATCATGGGGATGTATTTTCCCGATCGTCTTAAATAAAGTTCAAAATGGGATCGACCCGCTCCCTGGAAATAATCAATCCAGTCCTGAACCCGATCATTCATCACCAAAGGGATACTGAGATTATTGACTTCGGAAAAATGATCTACAACAGGAGTTGTTGGATTGGTGCCCATCTTTGGCGCCGTGGCACACGCCGATAAAAACCCCAAAGCAAGGCCTAAAAAAAGAAGAATCTTCATAAATTTCCTTTGAATAGCGTTATTAGACACACCTTCCCTCTTCAAGTCAATCCGCATGTTTCCTTAAAAAGGTAGGAATATCATATTCATCATAAGACTCCTGTGATTCCTGAGTGTCCTTCCCCAATGCACGGGAAAAATTCTGATTTTTAAGATCCCCCATAATCCGGCGTAAATCTGACTGTACAGGAATTTTAGCACGTGGAGAGGATTCTTCCAGCATTTCTTCCATAATTTCCGTATGTCCAGCACTGACCATATTCAAAGCCGGACGTTCCCTTTCCATAATCGATGGGACAGAGGACTTCTGATAAGCGGTAAAACTAGAACCTTTTTTAGCCACTTCTTCAAATCCTGTAGCAATAACCGTGACACGCACCTCGGCCCCCAACTTTTCATCAATGACAGAACCAAAAATGATATTGGCATCTTCATGGGCTTCTTCTTGTACCAACTTGGCAGCCTCATTTACTTCATAAAGTGTGAGATTTTTGCCGCCCGTCACATTGAGGAGAATACCCGTTGCTCCACGAATCGAGATATTTTCCAGCAACGGAGATGAAATAGCCCTTGTGGCCGCATCGATAGAACGATGTTCTCCGGTAGCCAAGCCACTGCCCATGAGCGTCATACCCGTCTTACTCATAACAGCACGAATGTCGGCAAAATCCAGATTGATCAATCCTTCTACTAAAATAAGATCCGAAATACCGCGAACCGCATGCAAGAGCACTTCATCCGCCATCTTGAAGGCCTGTACCATCGCCATGTCTTTTCCAGCCACCACCAACAAGCGTTCGTTCGGAATTGTGATGAGGCTGTCCACAGATTCGGCCAACTCTTCGATGCCCTTGTCTGCAAAACGTCCCCTGCGCTTTCCTTCAAAACTGAACGGCTTCGTCACAACACCGATCGTCAATGCGCCCAAGTCCTTGGCAATTCTGGCAATGACGGGAGCAGAACCTGTGCCCGTGCCGCCCCCCATGCCGGCGGTAATAAAAATCATGTCGGCACCTGTCAGGAGTTTTGTAATTTCGGTTTCACTCTCAATCGCCGCTTTACGTCCTACTTCCGGATCCGCGCCTGCCCCTAGTCCACGCGTAAGATCCGTTCCCAACTGCATACGAATAGGAGCCTTACTTCCTTTCAATGCCTGAAGATCTGTATTGGCTGCAATAAAATCGACACCCTCGTGACCACCCGGCCATTGCTCCATCATCGTATTAATCGCATTCCCTCCAGCACCTCCAGTACCAATCACCTTAATCCGCGCCCCGCTCACCACTGGTTCTTCGATAAGTTCAAACATTTAGGATCCCCCCTATTGTTTTTATCACCTTGTTTTTTAATTAAAAAATTTCTTCTATCCACTCCCGCATCCGATCCTTCACCTTCTGATACACATTCTCATCCCGATTGCGGAAAATCTTAGCGCCCTGATTACGACTGCCGTACAGCACCAATCCCACACCGGTGGCATAGAGCGGACTCTTCACCACATCCACCAATCCCCCAATCCCTTTAGGAATTCCACGTCGCACAGGAAGATTGAAAACTTGCTCCACTAATTCTGGCATCCCTTCCAAAAGCGTACTTCCCCCGGTGAGAACCAAACCTGAGGCCAGCAAATCCTCATACCCTGATTTGGCAATTTCCTGTTTGACGAGTGTAAAAATTTCTTCCACCCGAGGTTCAATAATTTCTGAAAGAATCTGACGAGAAAAAATACGATCCGTCCCTCCACCCACCGAAGGCACTTCGATTTTTTCTTCACGACCCACCAACGAAGACAAACCACATCCGTGTCGTAATTTAATTTTCTCAGCTTCAATGACAGGGGTCCTTAAACCTACCGCAATGTCATTGGTAATATGATTGCCCCCTATGGACAAAACAGCGGTATGAACCAGACTTCCTTCAGAAAAAACAGCCAAATCTGTGGTTCCGCCACCCATATCAATGATGGCAACACCCAAATCTTTTTCTTCGCTCGTCAATGTGGACTCAGAAGCTCCGAGCTGCTCCAGAATAATATCGTTAACATTCAGACCAGCACGGTTGCAGCACTTGACGATGTTTTGAGCCGAAGTCACCGCAGCCGTTACAATATGAACTTTGGCTTCTAAACGAACACCAGACATCCCCACAGGATCTTTGATACCATCCTGGTCATCCACCACAAACTCCTGAGGAATCACATGAATGACTTCCCGATCCAGAGGAATAGCCACCGCCTGAGCGGCATCAATAGCTTTTTCCACATCAATCGGTCGGACTTCTTTGTCTTTGAGAGCACAGATACCATGGCTGTTAATGCCACGAATATGTCCCCCGGCAATACCGGTGTAGACGGAAGTAATTTTTACACCACTGATGGCTTCCGCCTCCTCGACGGCTTTACGGATTGATTCCACCGTACTCTCAATGTTGATCACAACTCCTTTCCGAAGACCTCGAGAGGGAGCCGTTCCCACACCGATGATATCCACTCCATCTTCCACGATCTCACCGACGATCGCGCAGATTTTCGTCGTGCCGATATCAAGACCAACAACGACGTTTTCTTTTTTAGCCATCTTTTGAAACCTCCTTTTTTGAAACACCATTTTGTTTAACAACCAATCTTCGTTCCATTTCTAAATGAATCACTTTAGGATGATGCGTTGTTGCCTGAATAGTAGGCCAAAACTGGGCAAATTTTTGAATACGTTCCTCCCATTTTTCTTTACCCAAAATCACCTTCATCAATGGCTCTTGCGTAAAAAGAACAATTTCCCCATTGGCTTCCTGATGAACCTCGGACAAGTCAATCGATCGGAATGAATCTTCAAAAAGCTGAATCAACATCACCATTTTTTTCACATGGGCAACCAAGGTCTTTGATTTTTCTCCGGACAATCCCGTGATCATAGGAAAATCCTTGGAATCTCCCGACTCCAACTTTTTGAAGATCACTCCTTCTTTGTTCACCAAGTACAACTCATCCAATTCTAAAAGAGCTGTGGGAACTTCCTCCTCCACATCAATCACCAGACGACCCGGGATTCGTTTGGAAAGATTCACCTCCTTTACCCAGGCATAGCGTCGAATATTGTCCCGAATTTTTTGAAGACGGAGTGTGAGTAACGGAGTTCCTTTTCTAACCTGTGCCAGACGAATCACATCCATCTCATGCAAATGTTTTAACGGACTTTGCACCACCACTTCCTGAACGCGTAGAAAGGAAGGTGGAAAAAACAAAAGCTCCACAACAAAAGCAAAAACACACACGCCAATTCCACAAGGAATCAGATTTTTCTTCCATTCTTCTTGTTGAGCGTTTCTAAGTGTCATTTTCATGGTCCTTTAAACTTTAAGTGCCGCTGTTTCTAAAATTTTTTCGCACACATCTTCAAAAGAAAGCCCCGCTGCCTGAGCCGCCTTAGGCACCAAACTGGTCTCGGTCATACCTGGAATCGTATTGACTTCCAAAAAGTAGGAAATGTTTTGGGAAATAATAAAATCCATCCGCGCACAGCCGGAAAGTTGCAAAAGGGAAAAAACTTTTTGGGCCAGCTGCATCAAAGAGGTAGAAACAATTTTGGGAATACGAGCCGGAACAATGTATTCCGTCATGCCTTTGGTGTATTTGGAGGCAAAATCATACGTGCCGCTCTTTGGAACAATTTCAAGAACCGGTAAAGCCTTGCCATCCAAGACTCCCACGGTGACCTCAGTTCCTGTCACAAATTTTTCCACGAGCACCTGATCGTCATGAGAAAGAGCCAGATCGAGCGCTGCTTTAAAATCTTTTTCCTCTTTCACAATCGTCATGCCGATGGTGGAACCTTCTCGAGAAGGTTTCACAATAACGGGCAAGACCATCGGAGATTTTTTTACATTTTCTTTTTGAGTGACGGTCACCCATTCCGGAGTGTGAATGTCATCAGGCATCCCAATAAGTACCAGTTTTTTTGTAAGATCCTTGTCCATAGCAATGGCGGAGGCCAATACACCACTACCCGTGTAAGGAATTTTTAAAATTTCCAACAAGCCCTGGATCGTGCCGTCCTCTCCGTAACGACCATGCAAAGCCAAAAAAGCCACATCAATCTTTTCACGAAGAGTTCCCCAAACATCTTGAGCGGTATCGATTTCGGTCACCTGATAGCCCTTGTTTCTGAGCGCAGCCGCTATGGCTCTGCCGCTACGAAGAGAAATCTCCCGCTCTTTTGAAATCCCTCCCATTAAAATACCAATTTTTTTCTTTTTGAGATCCATTTATTCTTCACCCACCACACGAACTTCCGTTTCCAATAACACTCCAAACTTCTCCTTCACCTTGTCACGAACCAAGCCTATCAAGGCCAGGACATCCTTCGCTGTGGCTCCCCCTTCATTCACAATCCAATTCCCATGCTTGGGAGAAATACGAGCCCCACCGACACGCACATTTTTAAGGCCTGTCTCTTCGATCAGATTTCCCGCAAATTTTTTCTCCGGATTTTTAAAAACGGATCCCAAGCTGGGGACATTTAACGGCTGCGTCTCCAAACGATATTCTCGATACTCCTGAATTTTACCTTGAATCAGTTCTGAAGAACGTTTTGCAAATTTTAATCGTGCCGAGAGTAGAACCGCCCCTTTGGGAAAATGACTTTCCCGATAAGAGTATGTAATTTCTTCCTTAGACCAGGTCTTCAGTTTTCCTTCCTTATCCAAAAACGTCACACTCAAAACAAGCTGCGAAATATCACCGTCTTTCGTGCCGGCATTCATCATGAGGGCCCCACCGAGATTACCGGGAATACCTGAAAGAACCTCGGCACCCGTCAAACCTTCTTCCTTTGTATAGTCCACCAAACGTGGCAACCCAACACCCGCCTCGACATACAACTCTACGTTATCTTTTCCGTCATTTTCCAAACGGATTTGTCCAAAACTCCGAGAAAGACTGATCACCAAACCGCGCAGCCCCTTGTCCCTCACCAAAATATTACTACCGGCACCCAACACAAAAACCGGCAAACGGTTTTTCCGCGACCAAGCTAAAAGATTCTGAAGTTCATCAATCGTTTTGGGAGAAACTAAAGCATCGGCCGGACCGCCCACACGAATAGACGTGTGTTGTGATAATGGCTCATCAAAAGAAACCGATTCACAAATTGTCTTCAGCGCCTCTTTTATTTCTGTCGTCATAAGAGATCCTGACATTTTTTCGCCACCTCTTTTCCTGATTTCCAAATATCCCCTGCGCCTAACGTAAGAACCAAATCGCCTTTTTGGAGATTTGGAAAAACGTAATCGGCCATATCGGAAACATCTTTCACAAACGTAACGGGCGTATTTTGATGTTTTTGAATGGCCTTGGCTAAAATCTCGCCACTCACACCCTGGATAGGTTCTTCACCGGCCGCATAAATTTCGCTGACCATTAAATGATCGGCTTCTTTAAACGCCGTGACAAAATCCTGAAATAAATCTCGAGTACGTGTATACCGGTGCGGCTGGAAGAGAACCCAAAGTCGTCGATCTCCCAGCACAGCACGCACGGCAGATAATGTGGCGCGAATTTCTTCCGGATGATGACCGTAATCATCCACAACCGTCACGAAACCATCATAAACTTTTTCCAACCGACGCCCAATCCCGCGGAAATTTGCGAGCGCTTTTCGAATATCTGAAAATCGAACACCTAACTCACAACCCACCGCAACGGCAGCAAGACTGTTCAAGACATTATGAACTCCCGGCAAACTCAAAAGGATCTTGCCCAAGGAGTCTCCCTGATATTTTACCGTAAACTCATGACCCCATCCGTTACGGATTGGCCGGATTTCCTTGGCTTGATAATCCGCCTTCTCACGAATACCGTACGTCGTCCTACGTTTGGTCAACCGACTCGCAAGCTTGGCAGTCTCAGGATGGTCGGCACATAAAACGGCCAAACCATAAAATGGAACTTTAGACACAAAAGCCTCAAACGTATTTTTCAAGGATTCAAAATCACGATAGTGATCCATGTGTTCACGATCGATATTCGTCACAACAGCAATCGTGGGATTTAAATGGAGAAAAGAACCATCCGATTCATCCGCCTCAGCCACCAAAAAATTTCCCTGACCCAAACGCGCATTGGTTCGTAAACTTTTGACACGACCTCCAATAACAACCGTAGGATCCATGCCTCCGGCGGCCAGCACACTGGCAACCAAAGACGTGGTCGTTGTTTTTCCATGACTTCCCGCCACAGCAATGCCGTATTTCAGACGCATGAGTTCTGCCAACATCTCAGCACGGGCAATCACGGGAATACCGGCCTTTTGCGCAGCCACCACTTCCGGATTGGATTTGGAAATTGCCGAAGACACAACCACCACCTGAGCCTTGCCTAAATTTTCAGAACGATGGTTGAGAAAAATACGCGCGCCCCGACGACGCAAGCGATCGGTCACTTGAGATCGTTTCAAATCAGATCCCGTCACACGACAACCCAAGGTTAAAAGAATTTCGGCCAAACCACTCATGCCGATGCCCCCAATCCCCACAAAATGAATGTCATTCAACGTCGGATACATGCGACTCATGCATTCACCGCCAATTTCCGACACTCCGCAACAACCGCTTCCGTCGCCGATACCTTTCTTAAGGCCGCTAAACTTTCAGACATCTTCTTTAACTCTTCCCGATGACTTTCATAATGAAGAAGGCGTTCACAAAGTTTGGATTCCAATTCTTCCGTCAAAATCATCTCAGCTCCTCCTGCATTCACCACAGAAAGAGCGTTCCAACGTTGATGATCATCCGCAGCAAATGGATAAGGGACTAACAACGACGGCTTTCGTGTTTCAATCAGCTCAGCGACTGTGGAAGCTCCAGCACGACTCACGACCAAGTCGGATTCATAATAAATAGACTCCATATCTTCGAAAAAAGACTTCACCTGATGAGGCAAATTCTGTTTTTGATAAACACTTTGAATCTCTTCAAAATCTTTATTTCCTGTTTGGTGAAAAATTTTAATTTTTTTCCCGGACCTGATGAGCTGAGGAAGCGCATTTTTCATCGCCACATTGAGAGTATGAGCCCCCTGACTGCCTCCCAAAACTAAAATGGTAAATGGCCTTGTCTCCCCTCCCCCCGCCTGCCCGTCCGGCAGGCGGGGGGGAGGGGATAAGGGGGAGGGAATAAGTTCTCTACGAACGGGCGTCCCCGTCACACGAATTTTTCCCTTTGGAAAAAATCGAGAAGTTTCTGGAAAAGCTAAAAAAATAATTTGGGCAAAATGTCCCAACCACTTATTGGTGAGTCCTGGAATGCTGTTAGGTTCCAAAATGGCACGAGGGATTCTCATGAGAAAAGCAACCAAGACTACAGGGCCCGAGCTGTAACCACCAACGCCCAAAATCACCGATGGTTTTTTTCGTATCAACAAACCACGAGCATCGCGTAGAGCCAACGGTAGATGTAAAAAGGTTTTTATTTTTTCCATCCAGCCTTCCCCTTTAAGTCTTCCAATGGACAGCACCTCATGTTCCAGTCCGTGTTTCTTTAAAATTTCCTGTTCCAATCCTTTTTCAGAACCAATGAAACTCACATCGCCCCATTTTTCTTTCCACAGTTTGGCCACAGCAATACCCGGAAATAAGTGCCCTCCTGTGCCTCCGGCTGCGATAATTAAATTCACCGTTTCATCCTCAAGTTTTGAATCGCTTTGTGTCATCGCGAGCCTGCCTGACGGCAGTCAGGCGGAGCGTGGCGATCTCCCGATTGAACCCGGGAGATTGCTTCACTTCGTTCGCAATGACAACACTACTTCCTTGTGTCACCCCATTCACATCACTCACACTTCGATCTTGGACGAAATATTCAACAAAATTCCCACACACAAAAGGGACATAATCAGAGCCGTTCCTCCATAACTCAAAAATGGCAAAGCCAATCCCTTCGTGGGCAACAAGCCCATCACCACACTGATGTTAAAAACTACCTGCAACCCAAATAAAAAACCAATGCCCAGAGCCAGATAGGAGGAAAAAGCGTCGGGAGCTTTCCACGCAATGACAAAAACTCGAAAAAGCCAGATAGCAAAAAGAGTGATGACGGTGAGTGTGCCCAACAAACCAAGCTCTTCACCCAGCACGGAAAAAATAAAATCGGTGTGAGCTTCCGGAAGATAAAAAAGTTTTTGTTTCCCTTCCCCTAACCCTTGACCAAAAAGACCACCAGAATGAAAAGCCAAATAAGATTGGATAATTTGAAAACCTGCTCCGCGTTCAAACTGCCAAGGATTCAAGAAAGCCATGATGCGTTGACGTCGATAACTTACACCCGCAATAAGATAATAAAAAGCCGGCATGGCCAATAAAAGTTCCGATAAAAGATAAGAGGGTTTAGCTCCGCCGACAAACATCAAGAAAAAAACAGTGGTTCCTAAAACAACAGCATTGCCCAAATCTTTTCCCGCCAAAATAAGAAGGATGACAAGGCCAGAGAGCAACATCGGAGGCACAAAACCCACCAAAAAAACCCGGATTTTTTCTTGTTTTTTTGACAAAATAAAGGCCAAAAAAAGAACAACCGCAAACTTTGCGAACTCGGAAGGTTGAAAAGTCACCGGTCCTAATTTTAACCAACGTTGCGCACCTAAAACTTTCACACCCAGTCCCGGCACCAACACCATCATCATCAGAAGAAGAGAAATTCCGAAAACCGGATAGACAAGTTTTTTAAAATACTCGATGGGTACTTTCCACGCTGCAAATAAAGCTCCAAACCCAATAACCGCTGAAAAAAGTTCCTTTTTCAAAAATAAAGTACTGTCATGAAAGCGTTCACGAGCAAGAATACCCGTTGCCGAATAAACTATGGTCAACCCCAACGCAACGAGGAGAATGGTAGCTAATAGTAATGTGTAGTCAAAATGCTTTTTCATAAATTTTTCACTAATTTTTGAAACAAATTTCCTCGCTCTTTATAATCCTTAAACTGATCAAAGCTGGAGCAGGCCGGTGAGAGCAGCACCACATCTCCAGGGCAAGCTTGCTGATGAGCCCTCACAACGGCTTCTTTTAAATTTTTCATCTCAAGAACTTCCGTCACGTTGGACAATGCTTGGGCCATATTTTTTTTGGCTTCTCCAAAAAGTAATGCGAGTTTAACCTTTTTCTTGGCCATGCGTGCCAAAGGGATATAACTTCCTTCCTTCTCACGACCTCCCCCCAACAAAATGACGCGGCTGTTGTCAAATCTTTCGAGAGCACGAACGACAGCATCCACATTGGTCGCTTTGGAATCATCGTAGTAAGAGACGTTTTTGTGTTTACGGACAAACTCGACACGATGAGGAAGACCTCGAAAATTTTCGAGTACCTCTTGAATAATTTTTGGTTTCACGCCCACCGTATGAGCAACGGCGATACTCGCCGACACATTTTGAACGTTGTGTGTGTTTATCCTTTTGATAGGCTGAAAAAAATTCAAAGGAATTTTTTGGCAGTGAGCTTTACGAACTAAGCGACGAACAACCTTATCGTCCTGGTTGTAAATCAATACATCCCTTCTTTTTTGTTCCTGAAAAATTCTCGCTTTTGATTGGGCATAAGCACGAAAACTGGAATAACGATCCAAATGGTCTTCCGTCACGTTTAAAAGAACACTGATATGCGGACGAAAATGTTCCACCGTATCGAGCTGGTAACTTGACACCTCAGCCACAACCCAATCCAGTGATTGAGGACTATTTTCCATGACTACCTCCAGAAGAGGTTTGCCAATATTTCCCGCTAACACCGTTTTGAAACCTGACTTTTTTAGAATCTCCGCTATCAGAGTCACGGTTGTGGATTTCCCGTTGGTCCCCGTCACGGCAATCATTGGAATTTTTAAAGATTTCAAAAGTTGCGCGGCCAATCCAAACTCTCCCAGAATTGGAATTTTGTGACGGCGTGCCACACGAATTCCCGGAAGATCCAAAGAAACGCCGGGGGAAACCAGAATGAGGTCCTTGTCCAAAAAGAACTCGGGAGAATGTTTGCCCCAATGAGTTTCCACCAAACGAGGGTGCTTTGAAATGGTAGTGGGCAACAAACCGGCTCCCTGGTCGGTGGTGACCACGAACGCTCCCTGCTGGAGGAAAAAACGGACGGCGGCCTGTCCCGAAAGACCCAAACCCACCACCAAAATTTTTTTGTTTTTGAAGTCCATGTTTCATCTCTACCTCAATTTCAACGTTGCCAACGCCATCAACGACAACACAAAAGAAATAATCCAGAATCGTACAATAATTTTCGGCTCGGCCCATCCTTTGAGTTCAAAATGATGATGGATCGGTGCCATGCGAAATATTCTTTTTCCTGTCATTTTGAAAGACGCCACCTGAGTCATGACCGACACAGCCTCCATCACAAAAATGCCACCAATAATCACAAGCAAAAATTCATTTCGTGTCAGCACAGCCACGAATCCCAATGCACCACCGATGGGTAGAGATCCCACGTCTCCCATAAAAATTTCAGCAGGATACGTATTGAACCAAAGAAATCCAATCAAAGCACCGACAATGGCTCCGCAAAAAATGGAAACTTCTCCTACGCCAGGCACATGAGGAATTTGAAGATAACCGGCAATCTTGGAATGTCCTGCAAGATAGGCCAACACCATAAAAGTGATGAAGGAAACAATGGAAGGACCTGCCGCAAGTCCATCCAAGCCATCGGTGAGATTCACCGCATTCGAAGCTCCGACAATCACCAGCATGGCAAACAGGAGATACCACCAACCCAATTCTGGGCGAATCATCTTGAAGAAAGGAAGGGCTAACCGCGTGTCGGGTAAAAAGTTTTTAATAATATAAAAACTCACCACCCCTGCGATCAAAAATTGAAGGATGAGTTTGTAACGTCCTGGTAACCCTTTTGAATTTCCAAAACGGATTTTTCGATAATCATCATAAAAACCAATCAGACCAAACCCACTATAAAGGAGAAGGAGCATCCAAACAGCACTGTTGTTAAAATCCATCCAAAGAAAAACAGGAACTAAGGTACAAAAAATAATTAGGACCCCTCCCATCGTGGGAGTTCCCGCTTTTCCCAAATGAGACTTAGGGCCATCATCACGAATCGTCTGTTTCACCTGCCATTTTTGTAAAAAACGGATCTGAAATTTTCCCAATAGAGAATACAGACACAAAGCCGTGATGAGAGCTCCAAAAGATCGAAAAGTAATGTATTTAAAAACATTGAAGACAATAAATTTTCCTGCCAGCGGATAAAGAAATTGATACAACATAATTAACCCCTCATCTTTCTTAAGGCTTCCGTTATTTTCTCCATCTTCATTCCGCGTGATCCCTTTACAAGAATAAGATCGTTCGACTGAATGAGACTCACCACAACAGAAGCGGCCTCTTCCGCCGTCTTGAACAAAAAAAACTTTTGAAGTCCTCTTTCAGAAGCCCCTCTCATCATGTCAGGTCCATGAAGACCTACCGCTACAAGCAGAGCAGCTCCCGCTTGCGCCACTTTCTGTCCCAACAAGATGTGTTCTCTTTTGGATCGCTGCCCTAACTCCAGCATGTCTCCCAAAAGTGCCACTTTGCGACGACCTTCACCAACTTCTTGAAGAAATTCGAAGGCGGCTTGCATGGAATCCGGGTTAGCGTTGTAACAATCATTAATGACATCAATGCCGTCGGAGAGTTTGAGAGTTTCCATACGCTTACCAGCCGGATGAAAAGAGGAGAAACCTTTCTGCATTTTTTGTGGAGAGATAGAAAAAATTTCTCCCACCTTAATAGCCAATAAAGCATTGGTGGCATTTTGTTTTCCCGGGATAGGAAGATGGAAAGAAACTTTTCTTCTATTCAAAATTGTTTCAAAAGAAAGACCACCAAGATTTGAAACGATGTGTGACGAGGTACCACACATCAGCATCTTCTGAGCTCTTGAGATTTTTTTCAAAAGAGAACGATACGAATTATCCGGAGAGAGAATCGCTGTTCCCTTTTTAGGAAGATGAGCTAATAATTCTCCTTTGACGCAAGCGATATCTCGTTGATTTTTGAAATTCTTAATATGAGCACTTCCCACATTAGTAATCACTCCCACATTCGGTTCAGCAATTTTTGAAAGACGATCAATTTCACCCTTATGATTCATTCCCATCTCCACCACAGCCATGTCGTGATTTTTGTTGAGGCGAAAGAGTGTGAGAGGAAGTCCTATAAAATTATTAAAATTTCCTTCTGTCTTCAGCACGTGATAACGAGTTCCTAAAATAGCCGCCATCATGTCTTTGGTAGTTGTTTTCCCATTGGATCCCGTAATGGCAATCACAGGAATATCAAATTTTTTTCTCCAGGCATGCGCCAGATCCCCTAAAGCGGAGGTAGTATCTTTGACTTGAATGAGATTCTTAATCTTTTTTCGGAGTCGTACAGGAAGGGAGTAGCGTTGATCAACAACGGCTGCAGAAGCCCCTCTTTGAAAAACCTGATCCATAAAATCATGACCATTGTGATGATCCCCACGCAATGCAAAAAACAATTTTCCCTTGCGGATCTGACGAGAATCTGTCGAAACGCCGGTTATCACTTCATTGGGATTGTAAGAAAAATTTTTCATCCATTTCCCTCGTATAGCTTCCACCACCTCTTCCAATCGTAACCTCATGAAGCCACCGACAACAATTTTTTCAAAATTTCCTGATCACTAAAATGCGTCTTCTTCTTTCCTACAATTTGGTAATCTTCATGACCCTTGCCGGCTACCAGCAAAAGATCTCCCCTTTGAAGCATCTCGACAGCCTTTTGCAGGGCTTTCTCACGATCTGCAATCGTCATGATTTTATTTTGAGAAAATCCAATCTCCTCAAGCCCCGGAGTAATCTGATTGATGATGGATTGAGGATCTTCAGTCCGTGGATTATCCGAAGTCACAATCACAATATCGCTGAATAAACCCGCTTCACGCCCCATCAGGGGACGCTTGGTTCGATCACGATCCCCCCCACATCCAAAAACAGTGATGACTCGACCACGAGCTAATTTACGCAGATGCTCCCCAACACGTGCCAGAGCTTCCGGTGTATGAGCAAAGTCAACAAAGACAAACACACCACGATCATTGGGAATTTTTTCAAACCGTCCAGGAACACACGCAAGATTTTCTATTCCTTTTTGGATAGCCTCTGTAGAAACTTTCAGCCCATGAGCCAAACCTACCGCTACTAAAATGTTTTCAAGATTAAACCGGCCCAAGAGAGGCGAACGAATCAATAAACTTTCTGAACCAATCCTGATTTCAGCCTGAATTCCATTTTCGCTCAATTGAAAGGAAGAACAGAAAATTTCATAAGGCCCCGTCAATCCGGCTCTCACACAACGCACACCAGCGTCGGACAGAATTTTTTCTCCAAACCCATCTTCCATATTGATAACAGCAAATTTACCTTTCTTTCCGCTTTGAGGCAGATATTCGGAAAAAAGCCGTTTTTTGGCTCCAAAATAATCCTCCATCGTTTTGTGATAATCCAGATGGTCCTGAGAAAGATTGGTAAAAATGGCCGCATCAAACTCGATCTCATAAATTCTCTCCAGAGAAAGAGCATGGGAAGAAACTTCCATGATCACATCCGTCACTCCGGATTCCAACATCTGAGCCATCAGAGCTTGCAAATCCACAGACTCAGGAGTGGTATTGTCTGCTTGAAAAATCTTTCCTCCAAAACGAGCATTGATCGTACCGATCACTCCGGGATTGCGACCAGCCGCCTTGAAAATGGATTCCAAAAGATAAGTGACCGTTGTTTTTCCGTTGGTTCCTGTAATTCCAACAATGCGCATTTGATGAGAAGGGTTTTTAAAAAACCGAGACGCAATGTGTGCCAAAGCTTTACGAGAATTTTCAACCACCAATTGGGGAATTTTAATATCTTTTTGAGGAGACTGAGAAACCACAACAGCCACCGCTCCTTTTTGGATGGCTTGAGAAATAAATTGATGCCCATCTATCTCGTATCCGGGAATAGCTACAAAAAGAAATCCCTTCTCTACCTTGCGTGAGTCGTGAGTGACCCCACGAATTTCAAGGGATCCGGTTTCGATAATATTCCTCAGAGCAACTCCTTGAAGAAGTTCTGCGAGCATCATTTTACTCCTCACGAAATTGAACTCGGCACACTTTTCCTTTTTCAATCAGACTCCCAGGTGCTGGATTTTGAGAAATCGCCACACCACTTCCTACAATCTGTCCTTGCAAACCCACTTCATCCAAAAGAGCCAAAACTTTTCTCTTGGACAATCCCCGGAAATCAGGAAGGAGATTATCCTCAGCAGAAGACAGGGGTTTCGGTAAAAGACTCGCTTCACGAATGAGCGGAGTCGCAGAAGGTAGTGAAGGAGCTGACGGTGCCACAGAGGAGATTCCCAAATCCCTCAAAGATTCCCAGGCAATTTTTTTAAAAACAGGAGCCGCAATCAGTCCTCCATAAATCACACCTTGAGGTTCATCAATAGTCACTAAAATCACCAGCTTTGGATTTTCTGCCGGAACAATTCCGACAAAGGAACTCATAAATTTTGTATGGGAATAACTTCCATTTACAAACTTCTGTGCAGTTCCTGTTTTCCCAGCTACCGTATATCCCGGTAAAGCTGCCTTGGTTGCTGTTCCACCCTCCTTGGTTACTTCGGTCAACATATCAATAACCAAATCTGCTGTTTGTTTGGAGAGGACATGAGACACAACCTGAGGTTTATTTTGAATAATCGTACGACCCTGAGAATCGGACACTTCGGAAACAAAGTAAGGTTTCATACGAACACCGCCATTGGCAATGGTGGAAAAACCCGAGGCCAACTGAAGAGGCGTCATGCGAATCCCCTGACCAAAAGAGATATTGGCAAACTCAATATCTTGCCACAAAGCTGCCGGCCTCACATAACCAGGAGCTTCACCAGGATAATCAATCCCTGTTTTTTTCCCAAAACCAAAAAGGTCGACAATATCCCCAAATGTTTTCTTGCCAACTTTTCGTCCCACTTTGTAGATACCAATATTGGACGATACTTTCAGAATATCCCGAAGAGTCATCATCCCGTACTTGCCGTGATCATGAATAACATGGTTACCTACCAGGAACGCTCCATTTTCACAAAAAAACTGGTCCTTTGATTTGACCGATCCGCTTTCAATCGCAGCAGCAGCCATGATAGTTTTAAAAGTGGATCCCGGTTCAAACGTGTCGGTCACAGCTAAATTTCTCCATAAGGTTACGGCGTAGTCTTGATAAGAATTAGGATTAAAGTTGGGATAAGAAGCCATCGCAAGAATAGCTCCTGTCGCCGGGTTCATCACAATAGCTGTGCAGGCATGAGCATGGTAAGCATCACAAGCCGACGTGAGTTCTTTTTCTGTTGTATACTGGATATTTTTTCGAATGGTCAGGTGCAGATGGTTTGGATCTTTTTTCGGTACGGAAAGAGTTTCTTCCGTCACATAAGTTTTTCCGCGAGCATCGCGAAAAGCCTCCGACCGCTCTCCTCCCCCATGAAGATAGCGATCATAAAAAAGTTCCAAACCACCCAGTCCATCATTGTCTTGGCCAACAGCTCCCAAAATTTGGCTGGCAACCTCTCGATTCGGATAATAACGTTTGGCTGTCTTTACCAACTCCACTCCTCCATGAAAGGATTGCACCAAATTTAAAAGAGGTTCTTTTTCTTGAGGAGCAATTGTCCTCTTCAACCACACATATTTTTTGGCAGGATCCAAGCGAGCATCAATCTCGGATTTTTTCATGCCAATGAGAGGAGCCATGTCGCTCAAAAATTTTTCTCGCTCCCTGATTTTTCCAGGACGTACCGCCAACGCATAACTGGGAACACTCACGGCAAGTTCCTCACCATTAGCATCATAAATATTACCGCGTGGCGGGGATTCTTCGAGTTTTGTGGTGTATTGTGTGTTCGCCCGTTTCACAAGTTTGGGATCGCGAGCTAAATGAAGATAAATACAACGATAAGAAATGATGGCAAAACCAAGGACAAAAAAAAGACCGAGAGAGGCCATTCTCTTCCTTCTTTGTTTCTGGCCATTTTCTCTCAATGCTTTTTTTCTCATGGAGTTTCAGATTTTGCAGCAACATTCATCGGTCCTAAAAAAATCACCTGTTTTTCTGTGGGTTGTTTCAATCCCAATTCACTCGCTAAAACTTCCAGTCTTTGTGGAGAACGTAATGTAGCGGCTTCTACAGTCAGGGAATGATTTTCAGTTTTTAATTCCTCTTGCACATCTTCAAGATGTCGAATGCGATACCCTACCTCCATGACCTTGACACGTGTCCACACATACCCCAGAGCAAATACAAAAAAGATGACAAGATAAAGGGCAGAACCCTTCAAAAAGTTCCTCATACGAATATTTTGGTATCCCACCATCCCTCGGCGACGAATTTTTGTTTTGGGTCCGTAGTACAAACCAACTTGATAACGATTCATAACGCCCTCCTGTCTTCCTTTACGAGCATCCGCTCGCGACGTGCCGCGGGAAGCGGCCTTTATGCCATGCGTTCTGCAACACGCATTTTTACAGAACGTGATCGAGGATTTTTTTCTTTTTCCTCTTCTGAGGCAACCATGGGTTTTTTGGTCACACGTTTCAGAACACCCTTTCTTTCCCAGTCGACAAAATAAGTTTTCACCAGACGATCCTCTAAAGAATGATAAGAAAGAATCACCAAACGTCCTCCTTCAGAAAGAAAGTCCGGTACCTTGTTAAGAAAAATTTCTAAACGCTCCAACTCACGATTTACAAAAATACGAAGTGCCTGAAAAACACGAGTGGCAGGGTGTAAACGTTGATAGCCAGAAGAAAACCGTCGCGGAATGGCCTGTAAAATAAGATCACTCAGATCTTTGGTGGTACGAAGGGGATGTTGTCTTCTTGTTTCTGCAATCACCCTGGCAATCCTCCCTGAAAACAGCTCTTCTCCCAAATTCCTAAAAATTTTTTCCAATTCCTTCTGAGAAGTTTGAGCCAAAACTTCCTGTGCCGACCGACCTTCTTCAGGATTCATCCTCATGTCGAGCGGCGCATCCTTCAAAAATGAAAACCCTCTTTCTGCGTGATCCAACTGCAGTGACGAAACTCCCAAATCCAGGAGAATCCCCTCCACACGTTCCACCCCTGCCGACTTACAAATTTGTTCAAGATTTTCGTAAGACCCATGAAGGAGAAAAAATCTATGTTTTCCATAACTCTCCAGTCGTGTACTGGCAATTTCAAGAATCTCTCGGTCACGATCGATTCCCAGCAGCCTTCCTCCATCACCAAGAGATTCCAAAATTTGAGAGGCGTGCCCACCTGCCCCCACCGTGCCATCGATATAACTTCCATCCGGTTGAATCTTTAGCGCTTCAACAACCTCACGCACCAAAACAGGACGATGGATAAAAATTCCTGTCATTGATAAAGACAGGAGCCCAAATCATTTTCGGAAAAACTCAACACCGCTTCCGCTACCGAATCATAGGTTTCAAAAAAATGATCCACGCCCGTAAATTTTAAAATCTGTTTTGTGTAGGAATTTAAATTGGCAATTTTTATAGAACTAGATTTTACCGAAGAAATAAGTACCGCTGCCGTCAGTTCTGAAAAAACCCTGTAATGAACATGTTCTACGTTGCCAAAATCGAGAACGATTTTTTTCCATTCATTTCTCAATAACGCTCCAATGCGCTGAAGTAAAAGTTTCCCTTCCTGAGAATCAATTTCACCCTGAGGAACTAAAACCGAGATGTCAGCAACTTGAGTCATAAGTTTTCCTTTTTTTTACAAACCCAGATCCGACAATTTAGCTCCCCCATCGGAGGTCAGATCTTTTTCTGCTTGTTCAAAAACTTTTTGCCATTTTTCCTGTGACCAAATTTCAATGCGTTTGGTCATCCCAACCAAAACAACGTTTTGTGAGAGGGCTGCATATTTTCTCAGTGTAGGAGGAATAAGAATACGACCGTTAGGATCCAACGGACATTCCGAAGCCGCTGAAATAAAAAACCGCTGAAAGTCTTTTACTTCGGGTTTGAGTTGTGGAAGTGCCGCGGCTTTTTCTTCAACAACTTTCCATTCACGAACGGGATAAGCCCAGATGCATCCATCCAGATTGGTGAGAATAAGACGCTCGTCATAATTCGTGACCAAAATCTCACGAAATTTTGACGGAATAGACAGCCGACCTTTTGGGTCTATGGTGTGTTCATATCTCCCACGAAACACAAAATACCCCCCTTTTTGGGACTTTGTGGGATTATATGGGAGGCACCTCAAACTGTCAACGAACTTTTTAAGCTAATTTGTTGAAAATTATAAAGAAATTCAAATTCCCATGGAGAAAATGAGCTGAAAATAATTTTCATTTAAAATCAGAGTGTTGGAAGTGAAAGTGAAAGAAAAAGACTAGAGAACACCTTCCGAATAGGGCTGATCGATGATCCCGTCTAGCGGAGTGGCTTTTTCGATTTCTTCAGGAGTGAGTTTATAGATATGAATCGCATCATAAGGACAATACTGCTGACACAGTTTACATCCAATACAGGTTTCCATGTTGACGTGAACCAACTGCAAAACCCCTTGAACATTTTCTCCGTCTTGAAGTGAAAGACAATCCGGCACCGGACACCAGTGGACACAATACTCACAACCCGTACACGCATCACGCTCGACCAAAGCCTTCTGTTTTGGTTTTGCTACTTTGGCAACTGGTTTGGCAGCCTCGGCGGGAGGTGGTTGTGTTGTCTCTTCGCTCATGACATCACTCTAAGTGAGAGCGCTTTTCAGTGTCAAGATTTGATGGAAAAAACTTATTTTCACATCGAGAACATTTCTTTTGAACATGCGCTTCAAATTCATTCCGAAATTTTCCAATATAACTGGCAATGGGCATGGAAAGAGAGTCTGCCAAGACACAGATGGTTTTACCCGCCATGTTTTTTCCAATATCCAAGAGAAGCTCAATATCCTTTAAAGAAGATTCTCCATGGAGCATTCGTTTGAGAATTTGATAAGACCAGCCCGTGCCTTCACGACACGGTGTGCACTGTCCACACGATTCATGCGAATAAAATCGGGCTAGATTTTCCAGAGCCCAAACCATGCAGGTGTCTTCATCAATCACGATCATGCCACCGGATCCTAAAAGAGAACCTTTGGCTTGGATGGATTCATAATCCAGATTTACATCCTCCACTTCCTGCGCATTGAGAACGGGCATCGAAGAACCGCCCGGAATCACAGCTTTGAGAATTTTTCCCGGCCTCATACCTCCACAATAGTCATTGATAAATTTTCGCATAGGCAAACCGAGTTCCACTTCATAAATCCCTTGTTTAACCACAGGACCACTGACGGAAAAAAGTTTTGTACCGGGACTTTTTTCGGTTCCCATCTTCTTATAAGCCGCAGCTCCTTTCTCAATAATATAAGGAACGGCAGCAAGTGTTTCGACGTTATTCACAACGGTCGGGCAACCAAACAAACCTTCTACTGCTGGAAATGGAGGCTTGATGCGCGGATAACCACGATTGCCTTCTAAAGAATTCAGCAGAGCTGTTTCTTCTCCACAAATATAAGCGCCGGCACCCACATGAAGATGAAGATCCAAATCATAACCCGATCCAAAAATATTTTTTCCCAAATAACCTTTTTGGTAGGCTTCAGCCAATGCTTCTAAAACCCGACGCCGAGGAAGATCAAACTCACCCCGAATATAAATGTAAGATCGATGAGAACTGATGGCAAACGCCGTAATGATAGCACCTTCAATCAATCGGTGAGGATCTTTTTCTAGAATGTGTCTGTCTTTAAAAGTACCGGGCTCGCTCTCGTCGGCATTCACGCAAAGATAAGTGGGTTTAGAGGTGTTGGTGGGCACAAATCCCCACTTCATTCCGGCCGGAAACCCAGCACCACCACGGCCTCGCAATCCGGAGTTTTTCACCTCGGCAATCACATCTGCAGGCTTCATCCCAAAAGCTTTACGTACAGATTGATAACCACCCGTGCTTTCGTACACACCTATTTTATGGGAATCGGGCAAATCAAAATTTTTTGTGAGAACTTTTTCCATAAAGAATTTTTTTTAGGCTTTTACTATTTTTTACGCAACTCTTTTTCAGGAGCACCGATGTAAGGTAATAAGGAGAATAATCTATGATAAATTTAGCCCAAGAGCTCTCTATTTTGAGAGCGTATATCCCTTTTCTGAGATCCGATACTCTTCCGACAATTGCCGAGTCATTTCCTTCTCTGGAAGGAATCGCTCTTCAGAGAAACCAGGGTGTGTACACGTTAGGAAACAAGTGGGCTTCCATTCCCTTCGTCACCTTTTCTTTGAGAACTTGGGAACCTGAAAGAAGAAGATTTTGTCTTTTTACAATACCCCGATTTGTTAGTGAGGGATTCCCTCACAACTACCACTTACCACCCTACCTCAATCTTTCACTCCCTGAAGATGTGACTGTCGTTTCAGCCCTTGAGGTTTATCCGGACATGCCTGAAAAAGTGTGGGCTACCGACTATGTGTGTGTGAATTCACTGAGAAGAGCTGTTTTGGGAGATGAGATTTCAGCGTATAGAGAAGTCTATCGTTGCGATAATATGCCTATTGGATCTATTTGGCATGAGCCCGAATTTTATGACCCGCATTCTCCAGAACCACAACATCCTCCACAACCACAACAAAAAATAAAAATAAAGGATTATGAAACTAGAATTGTTGAAAGAGTTTTTGCCCATATAGGAAGACAAGAAAAGTTTTTTGATGTCATTCAACAAATAAGACGGGACGGTCAATCCTCTGTAACCACCGCCACGCTCCTGGGTCTTCCCATTGTTGCCTTGCTTCGTCAGAAAGACCCCATTGCAAAAGCCGTCAAGGAAGGCATTTTAAATATTCACGATGCCAGGCTTGCAGACAGAGCCAGCGCAGATGAAGAAAATTCCAGATTACAAATGCCTCCAGGAGTGAGTAGGGAGGATGAACAACACATGGCTCTCATATTCCAAAATATGGCGGAAAAAGCGAAGCGTGAGGATATTATCAAAAATGCTCAACTAAATGGACTCGTCAAACTGGAAATGATTCCGGTGCAAGAGCACGAATTTGTTGATTTTGTGGGGGGTGAGTATGGATTATAGAAGTAAAAAAATCTTTCCGAGTCCCACTTACTATCCTCCTGTGTTTTTGTTTTGTTCTTGGGATGAGATATCCACATCAAAAACAAGAAAGCACTTCTTCAAAATAATTTTTCCAAGGCATGATACGAACATCACCTAATGAGTATCCGTCTTCAATGTCTGCAATCACATAAAGCGGCACCGTTTTGTGTTCTTTTGAATCACTCTGAAAAGATCGTAACCCCGTTAAATCACGACCACTCACATTGTGAGAAGATTTTATTTCGAAAGCCCCATGAATTTTTCCGTGTTTCTCTATAATCAAATCAACTTCAGCATTATTATTTGTTCTCCAATAAAAGAGCCTGGCCTCGCTTTGCCGATAAGAAATGATTCGATGCGTTTCTAAAATAATCCATTGCTCAAACAATCGTCCTTTCAAGACAGAATCAATATCGGCTGTGAGACGATGATTAATACTATTGGTAACTCCTATATCAAAAAAATAAAATTTAGGATGAGTTGTCAGTCGTTTTCTGGCACTCTTCTCCCAAGGATGAAGCGAAAAACCTATGAGCGTATCCTCTAAGATCTGATAATAAGATTGAATACTTTTGGCACTCACTTGTGCTTCACGACCAATATTTGTAAAATTAACCAACTCGCCACATTGAGCGGCAGCGACATCCAGAAATCTGGAAAATCCACCGATATTTCTAGCGATTCCTTCAGCCAAAATTTCCTCTTTTAAATACGTTTCCGTATAGGTTTTGAGGATATCGATCATCTCTTCTTCGGTATGACCATAAACCCCGGGTAAAGAACCAAACTTGAGATTTTTTTTAAGATCAAATTGGTCTTTGATTTCTTCATACACAAAGGGAAATAATTGCCTCTGAACAGCACGTCCTCCCAAAAGATTAGCTCCGCTTCTCTTGAGCTTTCTCGCGCTAGATCCTGTTAAAATAAATTGACAGGAAAGAGACTCAATTAAGTGATGAACTTCGTCCAAGAGAGCTGGCACTTTTTGAATTTCATCCACCACAATGGTTTTGATTTTTTCTCGAATGATTTTTTCCTGAGCCTCCTTCCGAAAGATTTCAGGATTTTTGGAGTATTTTAAAAAATGATCATTTTTAAGAAGGTCAATCGTCCAGATATTGTCAGTCCATAAAGTCCGAATTAAGCTACTTTTCCCTGTTTGGCGAGGACCAAACAGAAAAAAAGACTTATTTTTTGGCAAGTTACATATACGGCGTATCATGATTCAGGAATGTACAGTATTCCTGAATTAATGTAAATGGTCATTAAAAAAAACTAGCAACCTCATCATCACTGGGACGATAAACCGAATTCATCACGTAAAAAAAGAAAAGGTTGCTGGAGCTATCGAAGAGGATCAATTGGCAGCACTCTTGTCTTGTGTCCATATTCATTTTCAGAACAGTAAATTTGCTCCAGTGGCATTACGCGCACGACGCGCTGCCAGAGCAAGCTCTCCTGAATTAGGAATACAATTATTTTTTGGTGCACTCATCGATAATTCACCAACAAGCGGGGGAGCTCGTTTTGGATCTTCTACTTCTAAGAAATAAGCCTTAAACCCAGTTGTCGACGGCAATGGCAAATGGAAGTAATCTCAAGGCATCTGGATTTTAGCTAACAGATTCAATAGGAAATAGCGAGTTGACTCTACGAGATCAAGAGGCCTTACACTACGATGAACCCTTAAGTCCAATGTGAGCAGCGTTGACAGGAACGAGATGAATTTCCTTTAACACTTTCGAGACTGATTGGGAAACAGCCCGTCGATCTGTCTCTGAAAGAGAACCTGCCTTTCGGATAATCCATCGATGATCGAGAGTAAAGAGCTTCATACGAACAACAGAGGCAGCAGATAAGCCAGCCTTGTTCAGATCTGTAATGGTGACATCCAAAGGCCAAGCTGAGTTTTTGGCGCTTGTAATCATTGCCATGATACTTTGGTTGATTTTGAAATGTTCGTCTGAAGATAAAATCAAGGCAGGGCGCTTTTTTCCCCTGGAAGAATCGGTGAATGGAAAGGGAACAACAACAACGTCATGAGCTTTATAGGTCACGGTAAGCTTTCTCATCGTTCTCAGAAGTCCATTCACTGAGTGTTCCCTCTAACGATTTTGCAAACTGGAGATCCAGAACGGTTGCCTTCTTGAGGACAACCATTTTCTTCCGGATGTCAAAAGCAATGATATCTCCCTTTTTAAGGTTCAGAACCTGTCTGACCTTTTCCGGAACAGTTGCTTGATATTTTTCTGTTAATTTTGAAGCCAGCATCGGCCCTCCACTGGTATTACAGTATTACCTATTCTTTCTTTCTGATCAATACTTTTCTTGAGATTTTTTTAATACTCCGCAGCTCTTTTTGAAAGATGTTGTTTTGATTGGTGTAAACCGATGCTGTCATTGCGAACGAAGTGAAGCAATCTCCCGGCGATAATTGGGAGATCACCACGCCCTTTGGGCTCGTGATGACAAGCATCTCTTATGTATATAAATCTCAAAATTATGCTCATTTGTAGAGTTATCATTATCTACTTACTCAAGGCTGGCTAAAATTTTATCCATTTCCTCTTCCGTTAAATTCTCAAAATATTTCTCATTGATCATCATTGCCGGTGCCGTCCCACAGGAGGCCAGGCACTCTACTTCAGAGAGCGTAAATTTTTTATCCGGAGTGGTTTCTCTGAGTTCAATTCTCAATTTTTTTTTGAGGTAATCCACAATTTTTTGTGAACCCATCATTGCACAGGAAAGTGTTCGACAAACCTGAAGATGATATTTCCCCACCGGTTGACGGTTGTACATTGTATAAAAAGTCACCACACCATAGACATGGGCTGTGGAAAGATTCAGTTCTTGAGCCACAAGTTCCATGGCTTCCGAAGAAATCCAGCCAAATTCTTTCTGGGCCACATGCAGCACTGGCAAGAGAGCCGCTTGCTTGGTGGGATAGCGAGTAAGGATATCCTCGATCTCTTTTCTATTCTCTTGAGTCCATTGATATTGCATAAATTATGTCATCGCGAGCCCAAAGGGCGTGGCGATCTTCCGATTGAACCCGGGAGATTGCTTCACTTCGTTCGCAATGACAACGCTAACTTCCTTGTGTCATCCAACTTCTCAAGCTACCTATCCAACTCCCCCACCACAATATTTAGCCCACCTAAAATCGCGACGGCATCCGCGATCATGGAACCTTCCACCATTTTTCCAAACGCAGAAGCAATGGGAAAACAGGGAGGACGGCAATGCACACGATACGGCCGTGCTTCGCCATCACTGACAATATAAAAACCTAATTCCCCATTGGCCGCTTCCGTCACTGAATAAATTTCACCCTGCGGTGGTTTGATTCCATCTACTAAAAGCATAAAGTGATTCATCAGACCTTCAATGGCACGATACACTTCTGATTTGGGTGGCAATGCAATTTTCGGATCACTCACAATGAAAGGGCCATCCGGAAGACGCGTTAAAGCTTGTTCGATAATCCGAGAACTCTGCCGCATTTCCTCGATCCGAATCATCAAGCGATCATAAGCATCTCCCATGGTGCCAATGGGAATTTCAAAATCAAATTCGTCGTAATGGTAATAAGGCTGAGCCCGGCGAAGATCATGAGCCACTCCCGTTGCACGAAGACAAGGTCCGGTAAAGCCCCAGTTAATAGCATCCTCCTTAGAAATCACCCCGACGCCTTGAGTGCGATCCATAAAGATACGGTTACGTTCCAAAAGACGCGTCACATCCCGAATCGCCTTATCGAGACTTTTCAAAACTTTTCGAATGCCGGCATCAAAATCAGGAGAGAGATCGCGCATCACACCACCAATACGCGTGTAGTTGGTCGTCAGCCGTGCTCCACAAATTTTTTCGGTAAAATCATAAATTTCTTCACGGACATTAAAAAAATACCAAAAGTTGGAGAGGGCTCCCAAATCCACAGCGGCCGTTCCTACACAAATGAGATGATCCATAATGCGAGAAAGCTCGGAGACAATCACACGGATGTACTGAGCGCGTTCAGGAATGGTAATTCCCAAAAGTTCCTCAACGGCTTTGCAGTAACCCACGTTATTCATCATCGAAGAACAATAGTTGAGGCGATCTGTATAAGGAATCACCTGACTCCAGGTGCTGTGTTCACAATGTTTTTCAAAAGCACGATGGAGATAACCAATTTCACTTCCTGCTTTTTTGATCGTCTCACCATCCAGCTCCACATAAAACCGCAAAGCTCCGTGTGTGGCAGGATGCGCAGGACCAATATTCAAATGCATGAGAGATGTGTGTGTGTCGTCAATGTTTATCATTCAACCTTCTCTTCCGGCACTGGGATTTTCTGTCTCTTGGCCATCGGATAATCTTTTCTTAACGGATATCCTTCAAAACCTTCAAAAAGAAGGAGCTTCTTGGGGTTTGCATGCCCTTCAAAATCAATTCCAAACATTTCGCGCGTTTCTCGTTCGGCCCAATCAGCGGAACGCCACAGGTCTGTGGCTGTTTTTAATTTTGCATCTTCTTCAGGAATCTTCACTCTCAATCGAAGACGATGGTTACGGATGAGAGAATAAAGATGATAGACGACTTCAAAACGAGGCTTCTCGCTCTTTTTCAGATAATCCACTCCACAAAGATCCACGAGCATTTCAAAAGAAAGAGAAGCATCCTCCTTGAGGAACTTCAAAATCTCATGTGTGCGATCTTTCCGAATGATAACAACAAGATTGGATTTCTCCAAACTTCCCGAAGTTTCTAAAATTTCAGAACCAAATTTTTCTTGGAGTTTTTCTAAAATCATTAAGCCACCTTTTGGTGTTTGGCTTCCTTCTCAATCTTCTCTTGGATTTTGAGGACACCATTGAGAATGGCTTCAGGGCGAGGGGGACAGCCAGGGATATAAACATCAACGGGAATAAGTTCATCGATTCCTTGAACCACACTGTAGTTATTGTAAAAACCACCGGAAGACGCACAGGCCCCGGCAGAGATCACCCACTTGGGTTCGCACATCTGTTCGTAAATTCTTTTTAAGATCGGAGCTTGTTTGTAGTTAATCGTTCCTAAAACAATCAACAGGTCAGCCTGACGTGGTGAAAAACGAACGAGTTCCGCACCAAAACGGGAAATGTCAAAATAAGACGAGACCGTCCCCATGAACTCAATCCCGCAACAGGCCGTGGCGTACGGCATAGGCCAGAGAGAGTTCTTCCGTCCCCAACCCATAACCTCTTTGAGTTTTGTGGTAATCACCGATCCCGCAAAAACATCTTTTTCTGACATAGAGTACTATTCCCATTCAATGGCACGTCGGCCATAAACGTAGAGAAGTCCTACAACCAAAATAGCCATAAAGAAAATCATCTCACCAAACAAAAATAATCCTAACCCTGCATGAACCGACTCGCGAAAGAGAACAGCCCAAGGGTAGAGAAAAACGACTTCCACATCAAAAAGAATAAAAAGCATGGCGACCAAATAAAATTTAACGGAAAAACGATCGTGAGTACTGCCCACAGAATCCAAACCACATTCGTACGTCATGGATTTTTCGCGACTCGGCCGCCTGGGGCCTAAAAGATGAGAAAGAGCCAAAAAACCGCCGGTTATCAGAGCGGCAAAGAGAAACAGAAAAAGCAAAGGAATGTAAACATTCATGTGTCTTAAAAATGGAGCACTGTTGATTTCAAAGTCAACTGGGCCAGTTGATTCCAGAACAATCCTAAATACAAGGTTAAAAAAGCCAAAACACAAACAAGACAGGAATGACTTAAGATGGGCATTCCTAAATTTTTCTGCACTCTTTCTTCTTCACTCAGAGGATCAAAAAACATCAATTTCACCACGCGGATATAATAATACAAAGACACCACGCTATTTAAAACACCAGCCAGTGCCAAACCATACAATCCGGACTTCATGACAGCACCAAAGAGATAAAACTTTCCAATAAAACCAGCCATGGGAGGAATTCCCGTTAGAGAAAGAAGAAAAATAGTCATGGCAAGGGACAGAAGAATTCCCATCCCACCCCGACGGCTCAAACCTTTGAAGGCATTGATATCTTCCGAACCCAGCTGGTTGGAAATAATAATGACTACCAAGAAAGCACCAATATTCATGATCACATAAACTGACATATAAAAAAGAATGGCCGTGAGGGCTTCTCCATTCAGAGCTGCAAAACCCATCAGCATATACCCCGCATGGGCAATGGAAGAATACGCCAAGAGTCGTTTCATGTTTGTTTGTTGCAAAGCCGCCAAATTACCTACCGTCATGGTGGCAATAGAAAGTGCACCTAACAGAACGGGCCAACCAATAGGCTTGATGGCCATGTAACCGGTCTCTGTTTGTTGAGACATGGCGACAATAAAAAACCGGATTAAAATTGCGAAGCCCGCAGCTTTAGGGCCCACAGAAAGAAAAGCGGTGAAAGGTGTGGGGGCTCCTTCATAAACATCAGGACACCACATGTGAAATGGAAACGAAGCGATCTTGTAACCAAATCCCGCCATCATCATGAGCACCGACATATAAAGGACAGGACGGGAAACGGCATGGGTTTTCAGAAAAACTGCAATTTCTGGAAGACTCATTGTACCTGTCAAACCATAAAGCAAAGAAATTCCATAAGCCATGATTCCAGAAGCCACGCCTCCATAAATCACATATTTCAATGCGGCTTCTGAAGAACGGCGTGATCCACGAACAGAACCTGTCAGAATATAAGAAAGAACACTGACCATTTCTAAAGCGAGGTAGATCATCAACAGATGATTCGCAGTGGCCAGGAGCATCATGCCCAACACGAGAGCCGTGAGAAGAGTAAAATAACTGGCGGTATCCGTCTTTTCAACTTCTGGAGATTTGGAGGAGAGAATAATTCCCAAAAGACCAGAAAATCCAAAAAGGTATTTGAAAAAACGCCCCATGCCATCGACCGTGACCATGTTCGAGAATAAACTTGCCGGAGGAAGAAACGCTGAAGAATGATTGGCCACCATCATTCCTACAAATCCAAGAAAAGCAAAAAAAGGATAAACAGCTTTATTTTTATTCCCCACAAAGAAATCTGCGAGAAAAAGAATGAATATAGTTCCGATCAAAACAAGTTCCGGGAAAAAATAGTATAGGTCTTGTTTCATATATTCGCTTGTCATCGCGAGCCCGAAGGGCGTGGCGATCTCCCGACTGAATCCGGGAGATTGCTTCACTTCGTTCGCAATGACATCCCTTATAAACCTGCTAAATGAAAACTATCAAACGACTGACTCAAAGCAGCCATCGAGCTGCTCATCAAATCAATCACAATTTTAGGATAAAAACCGGCCACTAAAATAATAATCATAAACGGAACTAAAGAAATGACTTCACGGGTATTGATTTCCAAAATATTTTTGTACTTTTCATTTAAAGATCCCAGAAAAACTCTCTGGAAAGTCCACAACATGTACGCGGCTGTCAACACCACACCGGAAACAGACACAATGGTATAGAGCCGGAATGTTTTGAAGCCTCCCAAGAAACACAACACTTCACTTACAAATCCAGAAAGGCCCGGCAAACCAAGAGCGGCAAAGAAAGCAAATGTGGTGATGGTTGCATAACGAGGCATGACTTGAGCCAATCCACCAAAGCCGTTAATCTCACGGTGATGAGCCCGATCATAAACAACACCCACCAACAAGAAGAGCATGGCTGTGATCGTTCCATGGTTAAACATCTGAAGCACAGCACCGTTCAATCCTTCCGGTGTGAGGGATGCCATACCGAGCAAACAGAAACCCATGTGACTGACGGACGAATAGGCAATGAGTCTTTTGAAATCCTTCTGAGCCATGGCGCACAAAGCTCCATAAACAATATTGATCATTCCAAGAGCTGCCATGAGATTGGCAAAATGAACTGTGGCATCCGGCAAAAGCGGAAAACAAATTCTTAGGATGCCGTAAGTTCCCATCTTTAAAAGCACAGCAGCCAGCACAACAGAAATAGCGGTTGGTGCTTCCACGTGTGCATCCGGCAACCAGGTATGAAATGGGACAATGGGCACTTTGATAGCAAATCCAATGAACAAGCCTAACCAGCATAGATAACGAAAATGTGTCGCTGTTAAAGGTCCGAGGTGTTTGGATTGATCAGCCAAGGTGAGCAGGTTGAAAACATGACCGTCGCTATAGAAATAAAAGGCCAGCATCACCAACAGCATCAAAACGGAACCTGCGAGAGTGTAGAGAAAAAATTTGATGGCTGCATATTCACGTCGTGGACCACCCCAAATTCCGATCAAGAAATACATGGGCAACAACATCACTTCCCAAAAAACGTAGAAGAGGAAAAAATCGAGAGCTGAAAAAACTCCCATCATGCCCGCATCCAGAAGAAGAAAAAGAGCAAAGTAAGCCTTCACGGACTTTTCAATTCCCCAAGAAGCCAAAATAGCTACCGTACAAACCAAGGCTGTTAAAAGGATCATCGAAATGGATAATCCATCCGCTCCCATGAAGTAATCGATGTGAAAGAGTTTGATCCATGGAAACGGACCTTCCACAAATTGCATACCAGATACCGAACGATCAAAGAGATAAAAAAGTTTAACGGCCGCCACTAGAGGAGGAAGTGTCGTCAGCAAGGCTGTCCAGCGAACCCAAGAGTCTTTTCCTTTGGGAACGAACGCAATCAAGAGAGCCCCGAAGAGAGGCCAGAAAGTCATGAAGGATAGGTACGGGAACATAGTTTCTCCTTAAAATTTAAACAAACTTGTAAACCATCACAATTAAAACACCACCGGCTGCTATATAAAGGTAGGCCTGAATTTTTCCAGACTGTAATTTTCGCATGGCCACGCCACCCCAAGACGTCACGGAAGCTATCAAGTTTACCGTTCCATCGACAAAAGTACGGTCAAACCAGCCAGAAACATAAGCGCTGACTTCAGTGACCTTGGCCACTCCATTGACAGCTCCATCCACAACTTTCAAATCAAACTGGGCTAAAAAATTATTAAGACGGAGAAGATTTTTGACAAACACAAAATCATAAAGTTCATCCACATAGTATTTATTCTCAACAAAACGATAAAGGCGTGGAAATTTCTGAACGATTTTTTCAGGAATGTCCTTGCGTCTCGTGTACAACACATATCCGGAAAAACAACCAGCCACAGCCACGCTCAAAGAAAAAACCATCAGTAAATATTCTATTGAGTGGGAAGACATCTGGATACTTTCGGCCGGTGCCACTAACACAGGTTCAAGCCAGCGCTCCAAAAGATTACTGTGTTCGCCACCTAAAGACTCTGGGATTCCCATAAACCCACCGACAATGGCCAAAAAAGCCAGAACCATCAGAGGGATTGTCATAGAAAGCGGTGACTCGTGAAGATGATGCATGGCTTCTTTGGAAACTCGAGACTCGCCGTAGAAAGTCATGGTTACCAAACGGAACATATAAATAGCCGTTCCTGCAGCGGCCAACACGCCCATGCCCCAGAGAACGGAACAATGGTTAAACGCATGCCACAAAATTTCATCCTTTGAGAAGAAACCGGCAAAAGGGAAAATCCCGGTGATGGCCAACGTAGAAATTAAAAAAGTCATGTGGGTGATGGGAAGATGTTTTTTTAAATCTCCCATCTTACGCATATCCTGTTCACCGCTCATGGCATGAATCACAGAACCAGAACCCAAGAAGAGACAGGCTTTGAAAAAAGCATGAGTCACCAAATGAAAAATGCCGGCAGTGTAAGCGGCAACTCCCATGGCACCAAACATATAACCCAACTGAGAAACTGTAGAATACGCCAATACTTTCTTAATATCGTTCTGGGCAAATCCAATAATGGCCGCGAAGAGTGCCGTGGAAAAACCCACAACAGCCACCACATTCAGTGCCACAGAAGACATCGAAAAAAGAAAACTGAGACGAGCAATCATGTACACACCAGCCGTCACCATCGTGGCCGCATGAATTAAAGCCGATACAGGTGTCGGACCAGCCATGGCATCCGGCAACCAGATATAAAGAGGAATCTGTGCGGATTTTCCTGTGGCTCCCACAAAAAAGAAAATGCAAACGAGAGTAACGACAGATACTCCCATCCACGTCTGACCTTGGAGAGAAGAAACAACAGAACGAAGTTCTGTAAATGTCACGGTTGAATGACCTCCCGAACTACCGACTGACTGGAGGCTCCAATAAAGAAGAAGAAATCCAACAATAAATCCAAAGTCACCAATACGATTCACCACAAAAGCTTTCATTCCCGCTACAGCCTTGGCTTTGTCGGTAAACCAAAAACCAATGAGAAGATAAGAACAGAGCCCCACGCCTTCCCAACCCACAAACATCATCGGGAAGTTAGCTCCCATCACCAGAGTTAACATGGCAAAACAAAAAAGATTCAAATAGGAAAAGTAGCGCGCATAACCCGGCTCGTGTGACATATAACCCGCGGAATAAATGTGAATGAGAGATCCCACTCCCGTAATCACCAACATGAGCGTGAGAGAAAGAGGATCAATTAAAAAAGCAACGTCCGCTTTGAATCCACCCAAATTAACCCAAGGGAATAAAGTCACTGTCAGTTGTCTTTCTTCAGCAGGTAATCCTACAAAATGGAAAAAAGTTCCAAGGGTCACGAGAAAAGATAAAATGAGAGCACTGCACGCCACGGTATGAATAAAGGTTCGATGATGAGGGTGTTTGCGTCCGCCAGGAACAGCAGAAAAAAAAGCGTATCCTCCATTGATCAACGCACCGATCAGAGGAAAAATGGGAACTAAAAAAACTAATTTTTCAAAAAATTGAGTCATAAAATTCCAAATTATGTCATCGCGAACCCGAAGGGTGTGGCGATCTCCCGATTGAACCCGGGAGATGGCCACGCTACGGCCCGATGGGCCTGCGCTCGCCATGACAATACCAACTAACTTATAATCAACCTTTTAACGTTGTGGCCTCATCTACGTCGATCGAACCAACCTGCTTGTAGAGTGCCATCACGATCGCCAAGGCCACAGCGGCTTCGGCGGCTGCTAAAACAATCAGAAACAGTGAAAAAATATTTCCAGCAATATGGTTTCCATGAAAATGAGCGAACGCCACAAAATTAACAGAAGCGGCATTTAAAATCAGCTCGACTCCCATCAGAATACCCACGGCATTTTTGCGTGTGATCACATTGTACAACCCTAAACAAAATAAAATAGCAGTCACAACGAGATAAGAGTTTAATGTAACCATAAAAACCTCGGAAATAGATTCATTTAGCTTCTTTTTTAACAATCACCATTGCTCCCACCAACGCTCCCAACAAAACAATGGAGATAATTTCAAACGGCAAAAGATATTCCTTTAGAAAAGCATTCCCAATGGGAATCAACAAGGACTGGTATGATTCCACATCGTTCGTCTTCCATTGACTACCCGTTAATTGGGTGATCATGAAAAAAGCAATGCCCGCCATGATAGGGATGGCGACCTTTCCGTTGACAGACTGATTGGTGAGTTTCATGTCGCCAATTTTACTCGTCAACATGATGGCAAATAAAATTAAAACCAGAATACCACCCACGTAAATCAAGACTTGGGTGACCGCAACAAAATCACTAGAGAGCATCACAAAAAGTCCGGCCACTCCAAACAAAGTGCCGAGCAATGAAAATCCTGAATAGACAATCTTCCGGGAAAACGTCACTCCGGCTGCAGAAATGAGGGTAAATCCTGACAAAAGAAGAAAAGTGATGTCTTTTAAAGCTGGCATCGTCTATTCACCTTCCGCGGGTGCTGCATCCGCAGAAGGCGGACCGGCCACGGATTCTTTTTTGGGTTGTTTATAAGGAACAATGATTTGTCCTTCAGGAACAAAACGAAAAACTAAATCTTCAATATTTTCGGTAGATCTTTCAAACTCACGGGTAAAATGAATGGCGCCTGTGGGACAGGGTTCCGTACACAACCCACAATACATACATTTAGCCTCATCAATATCAAACTGGGTCAGCACGCGTTCCTTAGTCGCAGACGCTTCATCCTTCTTAGTCACAATTTTAATACAATCAATGGGGCAATCGTTCATGCACGCCAAACAAGCCGTACAGATATCCATGTCCACCTTGAGAAAACCACGAAACCGATCCGGTAATGTTTCTGCCACAGGCCTTGCCGTACGATCTGGGTATTGAATGGTCACCGGCTTCCTTAAGAGATGAGAAAAGGTAATGGTCATCCCTTCAAAGATCGTCGTTGCTGTTTCGTAAATGTTTTTAAAATATTGCGTCATAATTTACACAAACGGATTGAACGAAATTTCGGCTCCCGTATACTTCAACTGATAAATAACGCGATAGAAAAAATACACCAACACTAAACCAAAACCGCCCGCCAAAGCATAGTGCACGATGGGAACCCCGTTTGGAAAAATCACCATCCAAGCAGCCACTCCAAAGGCCGATACAAAACCAATGGGCGTGAGATATTTCCAACACAACGTCATGAGTTGATCCACACGAATGCGCGGGAGAGTCCAACGAATCTGAATCACAATAAATACCAAGACCATGGCCTTGAGAAAGAAGGTCAGAAACTCCAACACGTGCGGCAGAACGATACCCTTGGTCATGGCCCAAGCATGAACCGATGGAGGAATTTGCCAACCACCCAAAAAGAGCGTTGTGCCCACAGCCGCAATCAAATAAATGTTGGCCCATTCTTCAAAGTAGAAAAAGACAAAACGCATGCCGCTGTATTCGGTGGAATAACCAGAAACCAATTCGCTCTCCGCTTCGGGAATATCAAAGGGGGTTCGGTTTCCCTCCGCCAGCGATGAAATAAAAAGAGAAATGAAAGCAATGGGCATGAATGGATTTTCAAACAAAAACCACTGCCAGGGATAAGCTCCTTGAGCTTTAATAATGTCTTGTAGCGACAAAGATCCTGATAGAAAAATAACAGTTAAAATCGCCAAGCCTGCAGGAATTTCATAAGAGACAATCTGAGCTGCCGATCTCATGCCACCCAACAACGAATATTTATTATTGGAAGCCCAACCACTCATGAGAATCCCCACCACCACAATCGACGTGATCGCCAGAAGATAAAAAATTCCCATATTCATATCGGAAATAATAAGGCCGCTGGAAAAAGGAATCGTCACAAAAGCAGCAAACATACCGGCAAAAATCAGATAAGGAGCCAATCGAAACAAAAGACTATCCGCCTTCGTGGGAATAATATCTTCCTTTAAAAGAGATTTGATTCCGTCAGCCAGCCATTGAAGAACCCCCTGAGGGCCGACACGATTGGGACCTACGCGATCCATCATGCGGGCGGCAATACGTCTTTCTACAAAAGAAATGATCCCGGCAAAAGGAGCTACAAAGGCCATGAGCATGACGAGGGCAAAGATAATCTGCACGAGTAAATAGACCATGTCTTCGGGGAAAGCTTGTAGAGCAGGGATTTTTTGAATTAATAAGTCAGCTAATTTTTGCATAAATATTATGTCATCGCGAGCGGAGCGTGGCGATCTCCCGATTGAACCCGGGAGATTGCTTCACTTCGCCTGACTGCCGTCAGGCAGGTTCGCAATGACATCATTGTTATCTATCAATCTCCGGTGCCACAATATCTAAGCTGGCAATAAATGCGATCAGATCGGCCACCATCATGCCGCGACTGATTTTTTCCACAATACTCATGGCCGTAAACGAACCTGTTCGAAATTTGACACGACACGCCTTGTCGGTTCCATCACTCACCAGATAAACTCCTAAATCACCGCGCGTACTTTCAGTACGCACATAGACATCACCCGCCGGTGGACGAATTTTTTTCGGCACCTTCACCTGATACTCTTCACCTTCTAAGGAACGAATTTTCTCAAAACATTGACGCAGGATTTTACTCGACTCTCTCATTTCCTTGATGCGCACCATAAACCGATCAAAACAATCACCCAGCTCCCCTGCTTCGCCATTTCCCACAGGAACTTCAAAATCAAGTTCGGGATAAACAGAATAAGGAATGTCTTTGCGCAAATCCCATTTCAAACCAGAACCACGCAGGTTAGGGCCCACAAGATTATAGCTGATCGCATCCTCAGGAGAAATCACACCAATACCACCCAGACGTTTTCGCAAAATTTTATTATTGGTCAGTAGACGATCAAACTCATTCAAGTTTGGTTCAAACTGATCTAAAAAAGTAAGAACTTTTTTATCCCAATGGGGTGTCATGTCATAAATCACGCCACCAACACGGGCATAATTGTAAGTGAGCCGCTGACCACACAACTCTTCAATGAGATCGTTCACCTTTTCACGTTCACGAAGGGCATGAATAAAAGGAGTTGTCGCTCCAATATCCATCCCCAAAGAACCCACAGAAAGAAGGTGGGAAATAATTCGATTTAACTCCATGGCGATTACGCGCAGATATTCGGCACGTCGTGTGATCTGAATGCTCGCCAATTTTTCCACTGCCATGGCATAGGCCACGTTACAATTCATCGCCGCGAGATAATCCACACGATCGGTCCACGGCATGAAACCATTATAGGTGGCCTTTTCAGCAATCTTTTCAATAGAACGATGCAGATAGCCCACATCGGGGATCGCAACGTTCATCACCTCCCCATCGGTCTTCACCACAAAGCGAATAACGCCGTGGGTACTCGGATGCTGGGGACCCATATTTAAAAGCATCTCTTCTGTTCTATAGGGGCTCGCGTCGCCCCCTCCACGGGCAAAGCCCGATGGAGCCTCCCCCTCAACGCCCCTTTGGGGCTTACTGGAGGAGCGATGGTCTTGTGGTGGAGATTCCATGATAGTCGTCCTGTTCCTTATAATCTTTTCTTAACGGATACCCAATCCAGTCGTCAGGCAACATAATCCGCCTCAAATCATAACTCCCATCAAAACGAATTCCAAAAAGATCGTAGACTTCTCTTTCCAACCAGTTGGCACAGCCCCAAATCGTATCCACAGTCGGAAGATGGGCACCCTCATCACGAGGCAGGATGACTTTCAGGGTGATGGAATGAAGATGTTTGTAGGAAAAAAGCTGATAGACCACCTCAAACCTGTCTTTTTTATCCACAGCCGTGAGATTCGAGAGACAATCAAAAGAAAAGGAATCCACATTTTTGAGAATTTCACAAATTTTTTGAATGTGATCGGCAGGCACAATCAAAGCCGTATCACCTACAACCACTCCCCCAACAGGATTTTTGGCACCTTCTACCACTTCAATCGAAATCCCTGGAAAATGTTCAGCCAGTTTTTTTGAAATTTCTTGGATGTTCATAATAGAAAGTTAAGCCACTAATTTCTGACGCACTAAAAACTTTTCTTTCCTCATCTTTTCTTGAATTTTAAGTAACCCCTCGGTCAAAGCTTCCGGACGGGGAGGACAACCGGGCACATAAATATCTACGGGAATAATCTTATCCACACCTTTCACCACGGAATACGCTGGTTGAAACAATCCACCACAGTTGGCACAGCTCCCCATCGAGATCACATACTTGGGCTCCGGCATTTGATCGTAGAGCACCTTGGTTCTCAGCGCCATTTTGTAAGTGAGGGTCCCAGCAACAATCATCAAGTCCGACTGTCGTGGTGAAGCACGCGGCACACTTCCAAATCGATCCAGATCAGCACGTGGTCCACCCGTTTGCATCAACTCAATTCCGCAACATGCTAAACCAAAAAGCATGTACCACAAAGAAGACTGGCGTCCCCAATTGAGAACACCATCCACCGCATTGGTCACTGCATTTTCCGGAAGCTGATTTTTAAGTGTTATCATTTAAATTTTACTCGCTTTCGTTACAATATCAGAAGGAGAAACAGAACCTTCTATCTTCAACTTCTTGACCCAATCTAAATCTCCCTTCACCCAAGCATAAACAAGCCCTAAAATTAAAATGAAAACAAAGCTCCCGATTTCTGCCAAAGCCAAACCACCTGCCCCCTCGTGAATCCATTGCTTAAAAACAGCTCCAATCGGAAACATAAAGGCAATTTCGACATCAAAAATAAGAAAAAGAAGAGCGATGATATAAAACCGATTATTGAAATTAAACCAGGCATCTTGCGTGGGCAATTCACCACACTCATAAGTAGCCAGTTTTTCAACTGTCGGCACATGCGGACGCAGCAACTTACCAAGGGTCAGAGAGACAAAAACGAATCCAAGCCCCACCACTAAAAAGATCAGTACGTTTGCGAAGTTAAATAACATTCCGTGGTGCATATTGTCGATCATCTAAAAAGTGTCAAGGGCAAAACTGGAGTTTACCCAAAACTTGATGAAATATTCTCATGAATCTCCCCCGCCCTTGATGGGCGGGGGTTGGGGGAGGGTGATATAAAGTGACTCTATCAACCTGCCTGTTTTACCCACCCTCTCCCTAGCCCTCTCCCATGAAGGGAGAGGGGATTTAAGGGAAAAGTTTTTGGTAAACTCCAGGAGGCAATACTTGACAGAGAGAGACGAGTGACGTTTAGTTCTTCCGATAATGGATTCCCCAGAGAACTTAAAAGAGAACTCACCAGAGCATTCAAAAGAAGATTCAAAAACACCACCAAAAAATACGGAAATTTCCAACAAGCAACTCAAAGCCGCCCTGGGGAAAAAAGTAGATGTTCTGGCTTTTGGGATTTCCTATGTGGGTATCCTCAAAAAAGTTAGCATTGACAAGGGAGTTATCCAGATTCAGGATGGCAAAGATTTTGTCGTTCTGGAGGTCGAGAGAATTGAATCGTTCAAAACATTGCGCAACTAGTTTCATCTTTGTTCTCGCTCTCAAAATCACTTTGGTGGGCATCACTTCGTATAAAGAATTTTACGAAGTTCGAACGGTTCTCTCAAAAACTGACGGGTTAAAATTTTCACCCGACACCGAAGCACCTGGCCTCTTAACCTACATCGCTACTTACCAACCAGAAGCTACAAGTTCTCCAGCTGATTCCAAAAGTCTGGTAACTGACCTCTCCACGGCTTTACCGAAATTCTCCATCACGGAGAAAAAACTTTCTTCAAGTTTGAGTGAAATTTCAATTCAGGCGCCTAACAAATAACCTAAAACTCACACTTCAAAAATTACGGGTTAAACCCAATTCTTCTCTTAGGAGGCAGTGGCGGTGGAGTCATCAGTTGGCGAATGGCATCGAAAACTACCTTAAATTGGTGGTCGTATTTCTTTTCAAGATCTTCAAGTTTTCGAGCGAGATCTTTGTGGGTTGAGAGGATTTGTCGGAGACGACCAAAGGTTCTCATGATCTCGATATTAACAAGAATCGCTCGCTCGCTGTTGAGCACGCTGGATAACATTGCTACTCCATATTCGGTAAAAACATGGGGAAGATAACGCCTGCCACCTTTTCCTTTTGAGGTTTCAAAATGAAACCTCAACGCTTCAAACTCCTCTAAACAGCTCCTTGACCGTGGCGAATGTCACGACCTTCCGTCATGAAGATCACTTCTTCCGCAATGTTCGTGGCATGATCGGCAATGCGTTCCAAATGGCGGGAAACAAGAATTAACCGGACAGATCTCATCACAGAAGAAGAATCCTGCAGCATGATTTCCGTTAACTCTTTAAAAATAAAATCTTTCAGATCGTCCACTTCATCATCCATTTCACAAACCTTTTGTGCTTTTTGTGCATCTTTGTGAACAAAAGAATCTAAAGCATTTTTCACCATGATTTGTGTTTTCTGCGCAATCTCAGGCAGAGTCACGTAAGGCTTAAGTTGAGGTTCTTTGTTTAAATGTTCCGCTTGCTGACTGATATCCACAGCCAGATCTCCAATGCGTTCCAGATCTTTACTAATTCTCAGGCCAATAATAATGAACCGAAGATCCGATGCGGCTGGTTGACGGAGAGCTAAAAGTTTGACACAACGATCATCGATTTCTAGTTCAAGCTGATTGGCTTCACGATCTTGAACCATCACTTGCTGGGCCAATTTGGAATTTCTATCGACCAAAGACTTCATGGATAAGATCATCATCTCCTCCACGAGCCCTCCCATCTTGAGGATATCTTCCTTTAAATCCTGAAGTTCTTCTTCGTACTTCTTATCTGTATGAAGTGCCATAGTTCCCCTTAACCAAACCTTCCCGTAATGTAATCTTCCGTTCTTTTTTCACGCGGAGTGGTAAAAAGAACTTTTGTCTCACCAAACTCTACCAATTCTCCCATATAAAGAAAAGCCGTAAAATCAGAAACACGAGCCGCTTGTTGCATATTGTGAGTCACAATCACAACGGTATAATTTTCTCTCAACTCATGAATCAGTTCTTCCACCCTCGCTGTGGAAATAGGATCCAGCGCCGAACAAGGCTCATCCATCAAAAGCACTTGGGGCTGGATGGCCAAAGCACGAGCAATGCAGAGCCTCTGCTGCTGGCCTCCGGACAACTTCATAGCGGATTCATGAAGATTTCCTTTCACCTCTTCCCACAAAGCGGATTTTCTCAAACTCGATTCCACTTTTTCTTGAATTTCATTTTTTTTCCGCACGCCATTCAGAACCAAACCTGAAGCCACATTCTGAAAGATCGTCATGCTTGGAAACAAATTTGCTTTTTGAAAAACCATTCCTACGCGCCGTCTCACCAAAACAGGATCAATCCCAACTCCATAAATGGGACTTCCTTCCAAAAAAATTTTTCCTTCTAAATAAGCTTCAGGAACCACTTCATGCATTCGATTGAGACAACGGATCAGTGTCGACTTTCCACATCCCGATGGACCAATGATGGCTGTCACGCGGCGACTTGGGATTTGCATATTAATATCCCTCAGAACTTGGTGAGAACCAAACCCAGCTTTTAAATTTTCGACGGTAAAAGTTATTTCAGTCATCATCACGTTGGCTGATACCTCCTAAGAACAAGACGCGCTAGAAGATTTGTTCCTAAAATCATAAGTAATAAAACAAGACCTGCGGCCCAAGCTTGACGATGCCAGTCATCATACGGAGAAATCGCATACGTATAAATCATGACAGGAAGAGAGGCGGTGGGCTCTAACCATCCACGACTCCAATATTTGTTACTAAAAGCTGTAAATAAAAGGGGAGCTGTTTCTCCAGCAACGCGCGCTAAATCTAAAAGAATGCCCGTTAAAATTCCACGAAAAGCAGAAGGGATCACAATAAAAGTAATCGTTTTCCATTGTGTTAACCCTAAGGCCAATCCTGCTTCACGAAGAGACGAGGGCACAAGTTTTAAAAATTCTTCGGTGCTTCTGAGCGCAATAGGAATCATCATAATTCCCAAACCTAAACCACCGGCTAAAGTTGAAAAATGGCCCATGGGAAGAACAACGAGGGTATAGGCAAAGATTCCCATGACGATGGAAGGAACTCCGGCAATGAGATCTGCGGAATAACGAACAAAAAATCCAAACTTATTTTTTCGACCATATTCAGAAAGATAAACACCGCCAATAAAACCAAACGGCACTCCTATAAGAGCCGCGATCCCTAACAATTTCAATGTTCCTACAATCGCATTCGCCATTCCTCCACCCGATTCTCCGACAGGTTTTGGTAATTTTGTAAAAAAATCCCAATTGAGTGCCGACAATCCCTTCAAAGCAATGTAAATTAAAGTCCCCATCAAAATACTCAAAAGAAGAAAAGCTCCGGCCCCCATCAGTCCAACCATAATTCCATTCTGCAATTTTCTTACGGAGTAATTCGTCATGAAACCACTTCTCCCTTATGGGCCATCATATGAATTAAAAGTCGGGCAATCGCGTTGACAATAATCGTCACACCAAAAAGAACGAGACCAATTTCAATGAGTGTATTTAAATAGAGATCCGTCGTGGCCTCACTAAACTCATTCGCAATCACAGCCGCCATCGTATATCCCGGTTCAAAAAGGGAAAGTTTAATTTCTGGACGATTTCCAATCACCATAGTGACCGCCATCGTTTCTCCAAGTGCACGAGCAAGCGCCAGGAAAATAGAACCGAAAATACCGGATCGCGCATAAGGCAGTACGGCCATGCGAACCATTTCCCATTTCGTAGCTCCCAAGGAAAGAGCGGCCTCTCTTTGACTATCAGGAACCGCACATAAAATTTCTCGTGAAACAGAAGTAATGAAGGGAACAATCATAACGCTCAAAAGAACACCGGCAGTGAGCATACCCACTCCGTAAGGCATTCCAATAGCTCTCATCCACGGGACAAGAATAAAAATACCAATGAGTCCATAAAGAACACTGGGAATCGCTGCGAGAAGTTCCACCAAAAAAGTAATTACTTCCGCAATGCGATGAGGAACCAACTCGGAGAGAAAAATGGCCGTCCCTAATCCCAAAGGAATGGCAATCACAAGAGCGATGAGAGACGTTACGATGGTTCCATAAAGAAAAGGCAAGGCTCCAAATTTTTCTGCAACAGGATCCCACATGGTTTGCCAAAGAAAAGGAAACCCAAACTGGTGGAGGCTTAATCGAGAATGAAAGTACAACTCAAAGGCAAGGAGGACTGTTAATACAATAATAGACAGGGCCACCGTAGTCACGGTGGCCCTGAACAGTGAGTCAATCGAAAATGAAAACCTAGTACTTGATCTTGTTGAGTGCATCTTTTTCCTTCTCAATCACTTGAGGTGGAAGAGGAGCATACTTCAAATTAGCGGCATACCCCTGTCCTTCGTTAAGCATCCATTTTAAGAAATCAACAATCGCTTTTCCTTTTTTGGGATCATTAATTTGTTTTGGGATAAGAAGCCAAGTAAAACTTGAAATGGGATACGGTTCTTTGCCCGGAGCATTTGTAATGGAAACCCGAAAATCAGCAGGCATCTTATCAGCCACGCTGGAAGCAGCAGCCGTCACAGCCTTAAGACTAGCCTTAAGGAAATTTCCTGCGGCTGTCTGTATCGCAGCTGTTGGAAGATTATTTTGTTCCGCATAAATAAGCTCTACATAACCAATGGAATAAGGAGTTTGCTTCACAAGACCGGTTACACCTTCATTCCCTTTTCCTCCTAAACCTACGGGCCAACTCACAGAAGTTCCCACACCCACTTTATTTTTCCAATCGAGACTTACCTTAGAAAGATAATCAACGAAGATATAGGAAGTTCCAGAACCATCGGATCGGTGAACAACAATGATGGGTTTATCCGGAAGAGAAATTCCCGTATTGCTTTGAGTAATTTCCGGATCATTCCACTTTGTAATCTTTCCCAAATAAATTCCAGCCAAAGCTTGTGATGTCAGATTCAAATCACCTTTGATTTCTGGAACATTATAAGTTGCAACAACCGCCCCTAAAACTGTGGGAAAGTGAAGCAACTTTGTTTTGGAATTCATAATCTGCTCGTCATTCATAGGACCATCCGTTGCTCCAAAATCAACTGTCTGCTCGGACGCTTGACGAATACCACCGCCAGAACCAATCGACTGATAGTTGAAATGAATATCCGGATTTGTCTTTGAATACTCATCAAACCATTTTGAATAGATCGGATAAGGAAACGTGGCTCCGGCTCCATTAATCAAAAGGGCCTGTTGAGCGGACCAAGCATGACTCGAAAAGAAAAGCACTCCGAGAAGAACTTTAAAAAATGTTTGCTTTAATTTTGTTTTCATATTTTCTCCTTTAAAAAATCAAGTTCATTGCCGTACGGATACGATGGTCTTCTAATCCAAAACCACGCACGCCCTTCAGGATGGCATAATCGGTTTGAAACTTGATGCCATGACCCTTCATAAAGGGAAAATAGTTGATACCCAATGCATATTCAAATTGATTGGCCACAGGAGTGGTCGCTGCTTTTGAAAAAATCATCCCACCAGCCCGTACAGCCACTTCAAAAAGTTTGGGGATAACAAAATAACCAACCTGGGTGTTATATCCCCAATTGCTCAGATGAGTCCCTTCATGAGCTCGTGAAAGGACCAGAGCATTTTGCAAAGAAAATCCTCTATACTTGTAACCAATATCCATCGTGGCATGACTGGTTTTGCTGAAGGCCGCAATGGTTCCACTTTGCAAAGCTGAATTTGTATCGTTAAAAGCATAGGCAACACCAAAACCAAGATTATGTTTTTCGGAAAATTCCACATCGGTTTCGGAATTTTTGTAATCACCCAAAATGGGAACTTCAATGCGTGTTCCTGCCATCAAGAATTTACTATTTCTATTGACACTATTGGCACCATCACCATTCACCACAAAAACAGCATAGTTAAATTTTTTATTGAAAAGTCCTCCATGCACAGAAGCTCCAAGGTCCCGACCAAGATCAAAGGAAGCCGAACTGGCAGTCCCAGAAAGAAGAGATCGATCGATAAATTGCTGTTTGGTAATAGATGTTAACTGCTGCATTAAGAACGGAACCTTGAATTGACCCACCTGAATTCCGATCTCATTTTGTGGAGTCCAATCGACATAATAATCATTGAGAGTAGCAAGTCCGGTCGTACTTGCTGAAGTTACCGCAGCCGCTGTACCGGCAGGGCAGGGAGCCACTGCAGTTCCGGAAGAAGAACAAACAGTAGCCGTTGTTGTGGGATTACGCGTCGCCAAATTCATCTCAAAACCAAACTTAAGAGCCTGGTGAGCTGTAAAACCATCGATTCTGATTTCACCTCGACTGATCGAAAAACTATCAGTGGAACCTGCGGGACCTTCAGGCTTGGTAAAAGTAAAACGTCCCTGAAAACGTCCTTGAATATGAAACTTGTTATCACCATCACCGATGCTCAAACCATCTCCCACCTTATAGAGCATCTTTAATCCATCCTCATCGTCAGCGTGCACCAGACGGCTGGCACCTAACAGACTTAAAACGAGGACAAGCAGGCTTGTCCCCTGTTTGATTACTTTCTTCATATTTCCTCCTTTAAAAGGTTTCTTGGTTGTGAATTTTCGAGCGCACACTGAAAAACAGGGGTGACACGTTGATGAGGTCCATGTGACATGTGTGTGACAGGAACCTCGAAAAATTCCCCATTGGCTGTGTTGCCCGCTACAGCCTCTTCCTCGACGTACAACGGAGTACGCCTCAGTTGCGTCTTTGCGGGCCCCCATTCGGCACCTTTTCCAAGAAGAGTTGCAGAATTTGGGGCGGGCGCCTTGCCACTGTGGCTTTTTCGAGGTCCCCTTAAGAGACAAGTCCTTTAATGAGAATCAAAGCGGAGGCGTAATTAGTTGCTAAAGGAATGTTATGCACATCTGCTAAACGAAGAAGCATAAAAATATCAGGTTCATGAGGATGAAGACCCAAAGGATCTCTGA
>Ga0209515_10000856_pt1 | contig 52869 bp, 66 predicted proteins | sample Subgroupgradi54m_FD_187454 | JGI IMG/M metagenome (GOLD analysis project Ga0209515, IMG submission 187454) | Subsurface groundwater microbial communities from S. Glens Falls, New York, USA - GMW60B uncontaminated upgradient, 5.4 m (SPAdes)... ... | reverse complement strand
GATGCAGTGAAAAAATTCCAGGAGAAATATGGCATCCGCCCAGCACAGGGCTATTTCGGCGAAATGACCCGTAAAGCGTTAACTGCATCGGTGTCTAATTGGTAATAGGATATTCATATCCTTCACTAACTTCATTCCCAGACGTTACTAGACGCATTCTGTGCGTTTTGGTCCGAACAAGTTACTACTGGTGAATCTTCTTATGGTGCCCGGGAGAGGACTCGAACCTCCACGCCCTTGCGGGCTACGCCACCTCAAGGCGTAATGTCTACCAGTTTCAACACCCGGGCAACAAGAGAACTATAAACCAAAGCAGCTTAGGCCGCTACTTCTGCCGCCTCCTCGGGAGCGGGAGCCGCGATTGCCTCATCGCTCTTCAGGTGGAGCATGCGCGCGCCGCGGAGCTGTTTCCGGACTTCCCTAGCTGCCTTCTCGCGAATGAAGTAGAGCTTCGCGCGGCGCACCTTGGAGCGCTTCACTATCTCGATGGAGTCGATGGCAGGCGAATAGAGGGGAAATACTTTTTCGACACCTACTCCCGAAAGAGTTGCGCGCACCGTGAAGGCCGCGCCCGCCTCGGTGCCGTGCTTGACCGCAAGTACGAGACCCTCGAAGGCCTGCTTGCGCAGGTTCTTGGTAGTCTTCTCCTTCTTGTCGGCGCCGCGACTCTTCTTGAGCTCGGCGATGTTCTGGATAACACGCACCGTATCGCCCGGGCGTATCCCGAGCGAGGCCCTCCCTTCTACATTGACCGGAGATATTACTCTTTGCATGACCCGCGCACTCTAGCACGCGAGCTACGAGCCAGCAAATCGCTCGCTCGCGCTCCGAAATCGTGTGAGTACCGTGGCTAGATCAGGTGGAATGGGAGCAATGATGTTTTGCCGGCCGCCGGAAGGAAGCGGCAGATCAAGGGAATAGGCGTGGAGAGCGAGGCGGCCAATACCGAAGTCGGGGGCATTCTTTGGCGCATACAAGGGATCGCCGATGACCGGGTGGTGAATGGCCTTAAGGTGGACGCGAATCTGGTGCGTGCGGCCGGTCTCTGGGTGGAGCTCGAGCAGGGCATACCTTGCTCCGTTCTCCTCTGCTTCGCCTATAACTTCATAGCGCGTAATGGCCTCACGCAGCTTCCCTTTGGCCTTGGGTTGCGCAGAGCGCAGGCGGAAGTCCTTGCGCGAGCGGCCGATGTCAAAATCTATGACGCCCTTTTTCTCTTTCGGCACGCCATGCACGACCGCCACATAGGTCTTCTTCACTTCCCTATCCGTAAACGCCTTGCGCAAGAAGTCGTACGCCGTTTGATTCTTCGCAAAGACCAAGACACCAGAGGTGTCCCTATCGAGTCGGTGCACATAGGGGCGCTCAAGCACGACCTCGGGATATTTCTTTTTAAACCAATCTTCTGCCGTTTCTTCCTGCCCTTCTTCGTCAAGGCTACGAATGGTGCCGTGTGTTAGCACACCGGCAGGCTTATCAAGCGCAACGATGTCGGCGTCTTCAAAGAGGATGGTCATTTGCCGTGGCGGCGCTCGCGAGAAGCAAATTCAGCGAGGATGGCGTCGAACTCGGCTTCGGAGAAGGCGGGCCAGTGGGTGTCGGTGAAGAAGAGTTCGCTGTAAACCCCCTGCCAGGGGAGGAAACCGGAGAGCCGCTGTTCGCCCGAGGTGCGGATGATGATGTCTGGGTCGGGCATGCCCTCCGTCCAGAGATGCTTAGCGAATGATTCTTCGGTCACTGGCTCGCCGCTTTTCTGGAGCATCTCGGTAGCATGGAGTATTTCTGTGCGGCCGCCGTAGGAGAGCGCAACCCAGAGCGTGCAGTCACCATCTTTCGTCGTATCCTCAGCGTCCACGAGGAGCTGTTGGATATCGGGGGCAAAACGAGCGCGTTCGCCGATGAAGCGCAGGCGCCCCCCACGCTCTTTGAGCTCTGCAAGATCCTTCGACCCACGAGTGAAGACGCGGCGGATCAGGTTCATCAGATACGAGACTTCTTCTTCGGCTCGACCCCAATTCTCGGTCGAGAAGGCGTAGACGACTAGGTGCTTGATGCCGCGCTCTTGCGCCCATCCAAGCACCTCCTTGAGTTTCTCAAATCCTCGTTGGTGGCCTTCAAGAGTGGGCAGGCCCTGCTCCTTCGCCCACCGGCGATTACCGTCCATGATGATGCCAATACACGCGGGCATCTTTGTATCAGATTCGGATTGTGGCATGAGTCGTTAGTATAACCGCATTAATAGGTAATGGAGTTTCCCTTAGTGCACCCTGTAGGACTCGAACCTACGGCCTTCGCAGTGTAAATGCGTTGCTCTACCAACTGAGCTAAGGGTGCCGGGTGCCGGGGAGAGGACTTGAACCTCCAATCCCTTGCGAGAACTGCGCTCTGAACGCAGCGTGTTTACCAATTTCACCACCCCGGCGATAGCGCGAGTGTATCAGTTTTACTTGGCCAAGGTAAGCATCTGGATAGTATTACATAGAGTAGAATGGGTATGGAAAGATGCTGGAGGTGCTCGTATGAGTATCGTCTTCGACTACCGAGCTATCGAGAAACGCTTGCGGGAAATTTCTGGGGAGTCGTGGTATCCCGTAGAGAAGGTTCCTGAACCTATTCCCAACTGCCAGTACTGCGGCAGTCGCTACAACATCGAAGAGAAAAGGTGGGAGAGCTGTAATGGCACGTGCTGTGACGGCTAATCCCTAGCTCCCCTTGCCTCACGCAGGGGGAGCTTTTCATGTCCTCTCGATGTGAGGCGTATACTGTTTTGCAATGGAGGCGCACACTGATAGTTTAATCCGGCCGGATTTGTACCAAGTCTTCTTGCTCTCGTGCCCCGCTAACCTACCATTGAGCTTCGCTGCACATTCATGGTTCGTCGTGAACCAAAAAGGTTCCGTGTCACGTTGGGAAGTGACATTTAATGTGCGCAAGCGTGCGTTGAGCTGGGAACATCTCAATCAGAATCTTTTTCCTACATTTTCGGGAATCGAGATAATCCCATTCTTTAACCGCCCCACTTGGCGCGGGACGCTGCTTGGTTCTATGGAAGGGAGCGAGGGATCATCGGCACAGCGGATGAGCGACTTTATTGCACGTTCTCGAGAAACCTATCCTTTCTATCACGACTACTTCCTCACCGGCCCGAACAGTAATACCTATACACAGTGGGTACTCGACCGCTTTCCAGAATTTCCCGCGCGATTGCCGAAGAACGCATTCGGGAGGCGGTACAGTTCCAAGTCGGGAATGCCAAAGACACTTCGGTCTCCTGAATGAGAGCTGACCGGTGGTCACAGATAATCCACTCGCCGTCGCTCATGGATTTCCGCGACCCCGGCTCGCGGATTCGTCTACTGACGAATCATCGCTGCGCCAGGCACAAAAGCACGAAAACGCGCAGCAGTGCGCGTCTCGTGTCTTTTGTGCCCCCGGTAGGAGTCGAACCCACATTAGGAGGATAGAAGCCTCCTGTCCTATCCGTTGAACGACGGGGGCGAACACTTCTACCCTACTTCATGTCTGCGTTATTGCGAAGGGTCGCTGAAGCGGTATATTCCATTTGTGTACTTGGCATCCTCCTCTGCTCGGCTGGTAAATAGGTTCTGAATGGTGTCGAGCGATGTCTGGCTGAAGACGGGCGGCGTCGAGGTCGCAGCGTTCCCGAGCGTCCCGCCATTGACCACTGTCTCAAATGCCCACAAATTCCATATGGCTATGAGAGCTAGTGCGAGTGCTGACAAGATGAGGAGCACTAACCAGTCACGTGCTGGGTTCGGCCGTGAGCCATACGCGAAGCGAGACAAGAACAAACGAAGATATGCATTCAGGGAGGAGGGCATGGCGGTCAGGATGGGCTTGTAGACGTAGCGGCCGACATGGGTGTCGAGCCGACAGAAATGTTGACGCTTGCCACCCACGCACCCTTGGTATCCAGAGTGAGTGAGAGCCCGGTGACGGAGAGGTCGTAGGGGGCGTACTCTATGGATCCGAGCGAGCGCAGAACGGCGTCGAAGGTGCCGCGGATGCCAATAACGAGCTGAAGCATCGGGCGCAGTTTGCTGTTTGTCGCAGCGACTGAAGTGATATCGACCGTGGTCCCAAGAGTGCTCCCGCGGTCTTGCAAGTCATTAATAAAGTTAACGACGTTCGTCTGGGGAACGAAGTGCCCCCGAACAATCGTTTCGTCACTTGCGAGCTCGGCGAGCGCTACGCGCGCCACCGCGACGCGGCTCGCGGCGTCACTCTTTTGTTGTATCTGGCTAGTTAAGGAGGCGACGGCGACGCTTTTGTCCGCTACGACGATTCGAAGGCCAGCATAGCCGATAAGAACCAAGGTCAGCACCACAACGGAAATGATGAGGGGGGTTAGGGGTTTCATGGTGACGTCGGCGCGGCAAGGGTCACAGTGATGGTGAAGGGAATATCGCTGTCCTTCGCATAACTTGAGACGGGCAGGTTGGCATTTGCAAATGCTGGCGTGGCGGCAAGCGCGAGCTGGTAGGCACGGAGCCCATTCCTAGAGGCGGCGGTGCCGGAGAGCGTGAACGTCCCGGACTTCGAATCCTTCGGCGTCGAACCTTTCGCTGGTGCGTAAGTGATACTAGAGAGAATGATGCCCGGCCGCGGTACGGCAAGGGCCTGCCGAACGAGACTGGTTGCCGAGGGGGCAGCGGCAAGCAAAACGAGGGCCGTAGCATCGCTCGAGAGCGCCAAGAGACGGGCGGCCAATGCCACCTCGTCATAGGACGCGAGGACGGATTCGATACTCGCAAGACGCGCCTGCTTGGTGACCTCTGCATTGCGTAAGAAGACGAGAGTCGGAATGAGCAAGATACCGGCTATGACCGCGAGCGCACAGGCGAGATATGCCGCGACGGTGCCGAGACGCCAGAAGTAGCGTCGTACATGGGCTCGTATGCGCTCCGCAGGTAAGAAATTGAGAGATTCAGGCATGGGAGGGTGGTGCGGAGTCGCGCAGAGCGAGGCCGATGGCTGTGGCGTAGGCGAGCGATTCGGCATGATCGAGCTCGGGAATCCAATAGTCGCGCGAGGCGAGATTGGTAAACACGTCGCCAGTCGCGACGGGGAGGCCAAGCGCACTCTCGAGATATTCCGGGAGGCCCCGCACGGAGGCGTTGCCTCCGACAAGGAGAGCGTGCGAGACTGGTTCGTGTCCACCGCTCTTAGCGCCATGGCTTTGCCAGTACTCGAGCCAACGACTGATCTCGTCCTTGATGGCGGCGGCGGTCGAAAGCATCGCGGCAAGATAGTCTGCATTGCCCGGTGTCGGTACGATGCCGTGCTCAACCTTCACCTTCCGCGCCTCTTGCTCGGTCACGCCGAAGTTCTTCTGTATGGCGAGCGTGAAGGCGTGGCCGCCAATGCCAATGGTCGTGGTAAATCGAGGTATGCGACTCACGACGATGGCAATCTTGGTCGTCGTCTTTCCTACGTCGATAATGAGTGCGGTCGAGCTGTCGCCCGCAGGTAAGAGCGCGCGAGCCATCGCGAAGGTCTCGCCTTCGAGTGCGCCGACATCGATACTAGCCGCATCGAATACGGCGAGTGCGTTGTCGACGATGCGGCGGGCGAAGCCGATGCCGACCAATGAACGGGTACCCGCTTGCGCATACCCGACTGGTATGACGTCGAATGCCGTCTCGGCGACTGGCAATGGCACGAGCTCGTCGAGTTGCTGCTCGACGAGCGTGCGCCATTCGTCTCTCGTAACGCCCGGAGTCTTTGTTTCGAACAGATAGGACTTCGACTCGGGCAAGGCGGCATTTGCCACAGTGATGCCGATGCGCGCGGATGCTCGAGCAATCGTAGCAGAAATAACGGCCGGCTCCGCGTATTCCCCTTCGATGAATGCCCCGGGCTCGAGTCGCTCCTCCGCATAAGAGGCGAGCACGAGACCGTAGGGCCGCTCGACAAGATGTATGGCCTTTACGCCGCTTGTCGAGACGTCGATCCCCGCAAAGGGCAGCGCCAGGTAGCTCGGCGGCGCAAGTGCCACACGGAGATGCTCAAGGAATGCAAGGGACATGTACTCATCATACCTTAGTGCGCGCGCGTACCTGGTGGCACGCTCCGATTGGGTGTCATGAATGCGAACGACTCGCCTTCCCCGACAGCGAAGAGCATGCCGTCGCTCTCAAGACCCTTGATGGTGCGTGGGGCGAGGTTGGTAACAAATGCGAACTGCCGTCCGATGAGGCCCCCTGGCTCTGACACATACGCGGCGATGCCCGAGACAATCTGCCGCGGGCCGGTCTCCTCGCCAAAGTCCACAGTGAGCCGTAGGAGCCTGTCGGTCTCTGGGACGCGTTCGGCCGTCTCTACGGTGCCAATGGATACTTCAATCTTCGAGAACTCATCGAGTGAGATGCGAGGTTTAGGTTCCATGGCGGGTGCGTGAAAGATAGCTGGTAAGGATGAGGGCGGCGGCCGAAGCGTCGATATCCTCATGCCGCTTCGGCGCGCGTGACTTACGCGGCTTCTTGCCCTTCGTAGCTTCAGCGAAATATGGTTCTGGTAGACGCTTTGCCTCGACGCTTGTATACACCTCTGATTCGTAGTGTACCGGAATATCGGCGTGCAAGCTCAAGGTCTGGCCGAGCGCGCGGGCCAGACTCGCAATTGAATTATCTTCGCCTGACAAGGCGTGCGAGTGACCAATTACGACGGCGCCAATCCCTTCGCGTTCGATAAGCGCTGTGAGATCACTTGCAAGTCGCGGGGTGTTGGGCACCACCGCATGCGGGAAGCCCATCGTGCCGCCTTCGTCCGAGAGGGCGAGCCCGACCTTCTTTGTCCCGTAGTCCACGCCGAGGTATCGCATGCGAAGAGTGTATGGCATAGTTGCTATACATGCACGGGAGGGGTGGCAGAGTGGTCTAATGCACCGGTCCTGAAAACCGGCGTGTCGCAAGGCACCGTGAGTTCGAATCTCACCCCCTCCGCCTTTGCCCGCAATAGCGGGCTTCGGCGGACACGGTCCGCTTGAAGCCCGCGAAGGCGGGATTAGGTTCGTCACAAAAAAGAACCGGGCCGCCAGGAGGCGGCCCGGTTGATTGTTGCGGGGGTTAGTCGATAAGGCTTTGGTCGTGGAACCACTGGAGGATCTGCCGGCCCATCAGGGTCGTGCGAGCCATGTCGGCCGTCGTGAGCCAGGCGAGCTCCTCTATCTCACTCAAGGGCACTGGCTCTCTGTCCGGAACGCCGTCGTAGCAGATGTTCGTGGGGCCCGTGCCCTTTGGGGCGCCGTCGGCTTCTCCGACGAAGGTGTGCACGTGCCGGATGGTATCCGGCATGAGCTTGGCGCCTGTCTCCTCCTCGATCTCGCGCAAGAGGGCTGTCAGGTCGTCTTCGCCCGGCTCGCGCTTCCCGCCGACAGCGTAAAACAGTTTCTTGTGGCGAGAACGCGCGAAGAGGATAGCCCGATTGCGAATCGGCGTCCACGCAAGCTTCTCTATGAGAGCAGTCACTCTGCCTCTCCTTCTTAAGGTCTGGCACGACTATAGCACGGGCCGAGACTGGTGCAATGTTTTTATGCCGTCTGATGCTCGTGCGATCGAACGATGCGGTATTCCCGCCAAACGAGGTACATAACAACGAAGTCGAAGAAGGTGAGCGCGACCATGGCGAGCGATAGTTTGTGGCTAAGGAGATACAGCTGATAGAGGATGAAGAGACCGAAGACGATGAGCGCAGAGGGATACGCCCACAATTTGTTCTTTAGGAGCCCGATGACGAGAATGATTTTTACGATACCGTGTGAGAGGAGATAGAGCGCGACGAAGAGCTGGTGATTCCCAGAGGCATATAGATTCGCCAACTGGAGCAGGTGCGTAGCGACAAAGTCATTAGTGTCCTGGCCGAGCTCCTCACTAGTGAAGTAGGCGGCGATATTCTGCACGAATTCGGGCGGAATGACGAGGACGAGCAGTCCGCCCACTATCTCGAGGACGGCGTTCGCGCCCTTGAGGAGAATGCTTATTTCGAAGAAACGGTATATCCGCCGCTCTTCGGCTGGTAGTGGAGCGTCGTGCATCGCGCTCACTGTAACAGATGCTTATGCAAAGAACAGCCGGCGCGCATAAGCGCGCCGGCTGTTCTACGCACGCGACGCGTGTTTACATCTTCATCGAGCCGCCAACGTTGCACATCTTGCAATCGCGCTTGTGCGTGAAGAGCAAGACGAGGGCACCGATGCCGACGAGCAGGTAGACGAGCCACTCAATCGACGGCCATGAGCCGAGGATCATGTGGACAACATTCCAATCACTGCCCATGAAGTCGCCGAGACCGACCAGACCCCAGTTAATGCCGCCGATGATGACAAGGATGAACGAAATCGTGTGTAGTAGTCCTTTCATGCGATTATGTTAGCGCGGGAGGACCCGCTAACCCCTAGTATGACGCATCGGGAGGCCAGTGGAGGAGTGGGAGTGCATAACTCCGGCCCTGCTATAGTTAGGGTCATGGCTCGTCCACCTCTATTTGAATGGGAAGGTCGGGAATATGATCATGTGCCTAAGAGCCAGGATTGGTACTGGGCTCTCGGTATCATTGCGCTTGCGGGCACGGTCGCGGCTATCTTGTTCGCTGACTATATCTTATCGGCGCTTATACTCTTCGCGGCAGTGGCGCTTGCCCTCCACGCTGCAAAGGTACCCGGCCTGCATCACTTCCAGCTCGTCGAGGATGGTCTCATGATCGGGGATGAATTCCATCCCTACAGCCGTATGGAGTCGTTCTCAATACTTGAAGACCCTGATGATGAGCTGCCACCACTCCTCTCTATCAAGACGCATAGCTGGTTCTCTCCGCATCTGGTGCTACCACTCGACGATATAGATGCAGAGGCCGTGTATCTGCACTTTCTTGAGCGAGTCGCTGAGGATGCTCATCATCATACTGTCAACGACCTAGTTGCGGCTTGGCTCGGGTTCTGAAATCAGCACGCACGTGGTATCGTGCGCTCGTTCTCCTCACTTCGCTCCCGTCGTTCAACGGATAGGACACCAGCTTGCGGAGCTGGTAATGTAGGTTCGATTCCTGCCGGGAGCACAGACTAGTGCTAAGTCGAGTGACCGAGATAGTGACCTCTTGATGCTATGATTTCTTGATGACAGGAAACGAAATTGTCACGAAAGTTAAGGCTTTGGGGTTGCCGGAAAATATGTATATCATATTCGGAAGTTGTCCCTTGGCCATTGCAGGCATACGAGAGGCGAATGATATCGATATGATGGTCTCTCCAAAGTTGTTCGAGCAATTGAAATTGACCGGGTGGCAGGAGTTGCACAAGGACTCAAACGACATACCGCTCACCCATGATGTATTTGAAGCGCATACAAACTGGGATTTCAGTTCATACAGCCCATCACTTGAAGAGTTGCTCGCGACCGCGACTGTCATTGATGGGATTCCGTTCGCTTCACTTGAAGAAGTCAGAAAATGGAAGGCTTGCGGTCAGCGTCCGAAGGATGTCGCCGACTTGGCTCTCATTGATGCATATCTATCGAAATGACGTGCTCGGACTAAGAACGAATAGTTAATTGACCTGACCGAGAGGCCTCGGTCTGCTATGCCGATATTCACTAAAGAACCCTTATTGGGCCTTGTATGCTACACTGATAGCAATGAAACATATTATCCAATACCGCATCTTTAGGGGCGATGATTACTTCGTTGCCGAAGGGTTGGACTTGCCGGTAGTGACCCAGGGCAAGACGCTCGACGAGCTCGCCAAGAATATCCAGGAAGCTACCGAGCTGTGTCTTGAAGGAGAGGATCTGGCGGACTTCGGTCTCGCCCCTTCGCCATCTGTGCTTGTGAACTTCGAGCTTCCCGCGCTCGTGCATGCCTAAACCGCGAACCTTAAGCGGGCTGGACATCGTCCGTATTTTCGAGAGCTTCGGATTCTCCGTAGCGAGTCAAAGAGGGAGCCATATCAAGCTACGCCGCAACGAAGAGGACGGCTCGCGCGAGACGCTTACCGTCCCCGATCACAAAGAACTCGATCGAGGGACCATCGTCTCGCTCTTCAGACAAGGAGCCCGTTATATTCCCGAAGCGGAACTCCGTTCGCATTTCTATTCGGACTGAACCCGACCGGGAGGCCTCGGTCTTGGTATGCTCAAACTCGCTAAGAAACCCTTGTGGGGCCTCATCCTGTTAAGGTCGAGACCGACTTGGCGCACAAAATAAACGTGGCATTCTCTCCTCTCTCAACTGACGACAATATTGAGTCGCAAGTTCAGTGAAGGAGGCGACGCGGGATAGGCGTCGCCCCTCGAATCACTCATGTGGACACTTTGCGGGCGGCATTAAGGCGATCGAGTACGGAGAGCGGCATGCCGTATTGTATCGGCGTGTGCCGGATGGGCGGCGGCGTGGGTTTAAATTCCGTTGCTTGCTCCGGCCCGTCTGTGGTGTCGGGCTGCTTACCCGAAAGACGCTCTACCTCATCAATGAGGTGCGGGTCCCGGCTTGCCCTTGCCGCATTCATTGCAGCATCAAGGCCGCGCCGGTGATAGATTTCCCGGATACGATTCAATGTCATAGCCCTTCCCTTTACTTGGGCTCCGAGGCCCTCATGCGTTCCAATGGCTATTGTACGCGTCTTTTATATCCTGTCAAGACCTCCCCGCCTGGGTCCAGGCGGGGTATAACGGAAGCGTACTTCCTCTCATCGTTCAATGGATAGGACATCTCCCTCCGAAGGAGAAAATGCAGGTTCGACTCCTGCTGAGAGGACTCGTTAGGCGGCGCGAACGAGGCGCGCGAGGCGCGACTTCTTGCGAGCGGCTGTATTCGCTTTGAGAACGCCGCGCTTGGCGGCCTTGTCGATGGCCTTGTAAGCCGCGGGGAGGAGCTTTGTTGCCCCGCTGATGTCGCCGGCGGCGTGGGCGCGGACGAGGGCTTTAGTCGCATCGTGGAGTACATTCTTGCGACGGATATTAAAGATGCGCTTTCTCGAGGAGGAGCGTATCGCCTTCTTTGCCGAGCTCGTTATTGCCATGTCGCCCTGATCCTACGGCATCCGACCGCATCGCGCAACTAAAGAGAGAGGCCGCCATCTTGCGATGGCGGCCAGGGGATTGGACGAATGCGTGCGTACCCACTACCAGCTGGCGAGGTGAGCCTTGATTTGCGCCGCAATGCGCTCGGCCTCGAGTGCCTCGGGACGCTCGGTTGCGTCCGTCAAAGCAATGATTTCCCTTTCGAGAGTTTCGAGACGCCCGCGCAAGTTCGCGTGCTCGGTCTGCTTCGCCGAGAGCTCTCGCCGATTGGCGTTCAATTCGACGACGCGCCTGTCGAGAGCCTCGATGCGCCTCGCAAGCGTCTGCGCCTCTTCGATTGGATCCGCAGAAACGGAAGCTGCTGCCTCGGCGACCGGCTCGGTCGGTGCCGGCGTCGCGACCCGCAGCCGCTCGAACGTGTCGTGTGGGAAACGGTAGCCGAAGGAAAGCTTGTCGAGTTTCCCAATCTGGGAAAGTCGCCACAACGCATTGTACGGTTGGTTGTAGGCTTGGCGATCCATCGCCCGGTCCGCTTGCCCGAAGCCGAATTGGTCCCGAAGGATCTCGACTGCGGGCGCCGTCTTGAATTCGCCACGCTCATTCGTATTTGTGAGCATTTCGAGAAAGAACAGTTCAATGCTCTCGGTGTCATTCACGAATTTCGTGGACATGCGCTGGTCTAGATCGGATGAATCATGTTCCATGTGTACTCCTCCCTGGGCCTCGAAGATCGATGAATCCTGTGGTAAACACTACATGTGTCTAATAGTTTGTCAAGATTGCCGCGTAGCGCTATTATTGAGCGAATGATTCGGCGGATTCGCGGGAAAGTGCTTGCGGCAGGCGTGGCGAGTGCGACTATTGAAGTAGCTGGGTTCGGGATAGAGGTGCGGGCGGCTGACGTCGGAGGACTTGTGGTGGGGCGGGAGACGACGCTTGCGACACATCTTGTGGTGAAACAGGATGGGATGGAGCTCTATGGGTTTGTAAATGCCGCCGATCGTGACTTCTTTGAGAAATTACTTGGCGTCTCGGGTATAGGCCCCAAGACGGCGCTTTCGATACTAGGGCGGGCCCCGCGTGAGGCCTTGATGGGTGCCATCGGTAAGCGCGACTTGAATTACCTGACAAAAGTCGTCGGCCTGGGGAAGAAGAGTGCAGAGAAGCTTATGGTCGAGCTCTCGGAGAAGATGGTGGGTAGTAGTGCCCATGACGGGGCCGATGGCGAGGTGTTCGATACCCTTGTCGCCCTCGGCTATACCGAACGCGAAGCACGCAAGGCGATGCAGGCAATCCCCGAAGGACTCTTGGGCAAGGATGCTCGGCTACGCGCCGCGCTCGCCGCGCGCGCATGAACCACATTCGGCGCACCCTCCTTCTCCCCTACCACTACGCCTGGGCGGTGGGCGCCGCGCTCTTCTATGGCCGCCCGGCGCAACGTCTCACGGTCATCGGCATCACTGGCACCAAGGGCAAGTCGACCGTCGCCGAGATGCTCTATGCTATCTTGTCCGAAAGCGGCACAAATGTGGCGCTCGCCAGCACGATACGTTTTGCAATAGGCGGGCAGTCGCGGCCAAATCTCTACAAGATGACACTGCCAGGCCGCGGCTTTATCCAGGCCTTCCTGCGTCAGGCCCTTCGGCAAGGGGCAACGCATGCAGTGATAGAGATAACGAGCGAAGCGGTCTTGCAGTATCGCCATCTCCTGCTCGAGCTCGACGCGCTTGTCTTCACGAACTTGCAGAAGGAGCACATCGAGTCGCACGGTTCCTTCGAGAAATACTTCGAGGCGAAGATGCGCATAGGCCAGGCGCTCGTTCGCTCCCATAAACGCCCACGTATCATCGTGGCAAACGCCGACGATCCGAGAGGCGCGGCCTTCCTCGCGCTACCGGTCGAACAACACGTTCCTGTGCACATGAGTGATGCACAAAATATCAACCTCTCCGATACCGACGCATCGTTTTCGTATAAAGGCATTTCTTTCATACTTAACCAGCCCGGAATGTTCAGCGTCATGAATGCCCTGCTCGCGACAAAGACGGCGGAAGCACTCGGTATTGCCCCTGCAGTTGCGGCCCAGGCACTGGTGAAGCTTCTCTGTGTCCCGGGTCGTGCCGAGCGCATTGAGGCGGGACAAGACTTCCTTACCATCGTTGACTATGCGCACACGCCTGATTCTCTCCGCGCATTATATGCGGCCTTCCCAAATCGTCGCAAAATATGCGTGCTCGGGAATACGGGTGGTGGGCGCGACAGCTGGAAACGTCCAGAGATGGGGCAGATAGCGGATGATGTGTGTGAAATGGTCATCCTCACAAATGAAGACCCGTATGATGAAGACCCAAGAGCTATCATTGAGGCGATGGCCGACGGGATGAAGCGTCGGCCGGACATCATTCTAGATCGAAGGGAGGCCATACGCGCCGCCCTACAGGCGGCGCGTATGGGAGACGTCGTGTTGATTACAGGTAAGGGGACTGATCCGTACATTATGGGCGCGGACGGAGCGAAAGAATCTTGGAGCGACGCGCAAGTCGTGCGGGAAGAACTTGAAAAACTCCTCCCGCCGCGTTAGTGCGATTACGCCTCGGCCTGATATTATAGTTTCATGGAAAAAGAAAAGGTTGGCGGTACGGAGCCATGGTTCTTCGTCGGGCTCTTCCTTTTCATCTTCCTCATCTGGATAGCTGTTGGCGGCCCTACGCGCGGCCTTTCTTTCAAAGGGCCAACGCTTGGCTTCAGTAGCGGTACCTCGACCTCACTATCCGGCGAGACATCCTTTTCCCTCCCCACGGCGCCGTTTGGTATCGGAGGGAGTCATGTTGTATTGCCCGGCTCATCCTCGGGCGCCAGCTCTATTTCTGGAGCATCCGGAGTGGGCACACCGACGCCGCCCTCGGGTGTCGCCTATGGTACCCCATCTCCCTACCAAGATATTGTCTCGATGAGCCACTCTGTGTCAGGAGCCGGTGCAAGCAACCCGATAAACGAGTCTATTCAGATTCGAGTAAGCCCCCAAACGAACGTGCCGGTTAATGTCTCTGGTTGGACGCTTGAGAGCGAGGCCACCGGCGCGGCAAGCATCATCCCGAGAGGGACCGAGGTGCCGACCTCCGGCATCGTGAATCCCGCGCAAGACATCGTGCTCCTGCCCGGCGAGCAGGCCACCGTCGTTTCCGGCTATTCACCCATCGGTACGTCATTCAAGGAGAATAAGTGCATTGGGTACTTCGCACAATTCCAACACTTCTCGCCTCCCCTGCCGCAGAATTGCCCAGTACCTTCAGACGAACTGATTGCCCACGCAGGCTTTCCCCTCCACGACGCATCCTGTATCGATTATATTCGTGGGCTACCGCGCTGTACGACTGCACTCTCGCCGCCCATGAATATCTCAAGTGCCTGCCAATCCTTCGCTGTGACGTACCTCAATTACAATGGGTGCGTCGACACGCACAAGAATGATGCGGACTTTTCTGGTAGCACCTGGCGTATCTATCTGGGCCGCACGGCCCCCTTCTTCCATCCACAACACGACGTCGTGAAATTGCTTGATGCCAAGGGCAATACGGTGGCGGCGTTCTCGTACTAGAAAACGGCGCGAGATAAGAGTAAAGTGGTACTGCGCGCCCATAGCTCAGTCGGTAGAGCAGGTCCCTTTTAAGGACAAGGTCGTTGGTTCGAATCCAACTGGGCGCACCAGGAAGATTTGTGCTAGATTCAGCGCGGGAGTTGCAACGTAGAGCCGCGTAAGCGGTTATCTTCTGTGGGTCCTTGTGGTCTCAAGCAAAAGGAAAAACAATATGTGTGGCATCATCGGCATTATCGGTAAGAAGGACGTCGCGCACGCGCTCGTCGATGGGCTCGCGGCAGTCGAATATCGCGGCTACGACAGCGCTGGTGTGGCTTTTGTCAGTGCGTCAGGAGAACTGCTCGTGGCCAAACACGGGAGTAAGGGCCTTGATCCGCTTCGCGAGAAGCTCTCGGCGCGACCACGCTGGGGCACGCTCGGTATCGGTCACACGCGCTGGGCTACGCACGGTGCGCCATCGGAAAGGAACGCACATCCACACCTCTCGCCCTCTGGGCGTATCGCTGTTGTACATAACGGCATCGTCGAGAATGTCGAGGCTCTAAAGCATCGACTTGCACGGGTGGGCCTCGAGCAGTTGTTGCGAAGTGATACGGACACGGAGGTCATCGCCTTCCTCGTCGAACATCATCTCACTATGGGTGCGCCGACACTCGCCGAGGCAGTGCGGCGCACCCTACTTCTCGTCGAGGGGGCGTATGGTATCGCCGTTGTCTCGGCTGACTATCCAGACGAGATCGTCGCTGCGCGTTCGGGTAGTCCGCTCGTCATCGGCACGAATCGATCGGGCGAATGGTTCGTCGGTTCTGACCCAGCCACCTTCGCCAAGCATGCGCGACGCGTCGATTTCCTTGAGGATGGCGAGATCGCCATCCTGCGTCGAGGCAAGCGGGTGCGCATCGAACGGCTCGAGAGTGGAGAAAAGAGTCGGGCGAGTCGAATGCAGACACTCGACCTTACAGAGATTCTCTCCGACAAAGGGGGGTATCCGCACTTTATGCTCAAGGAGCTTTCCGAGACGCCGAGTGCGGTTCGCCGGACGCTCGCCGGACGCATCCGCGACGGCGAGGTAAAAATCGGGGCATTCGACAATCCCGAGACGGCTAATCGCCTACGTGACGCCGAACGCCTCGTCGTCCTTGCTTGTGGTACCTCGCTCTTCGCTGGAGAGGTCGGTCGACGCTATATAGAAAAGTACGCCCGCATCCCTACCGAGGCGGCCGATGCCGCCGAGTGGCGCTACGGCGCACGCCTCGTGTCCTCGAAGGATGCGGTCATTGCCGTCTCGCAGTCGGGAGAAACGGCGGACACGCTTGGGGCTCTTGCTGAGGCTAAGCGACTCGGCGCGCTCACGTTCGGCATTACCAATCGAGTTGGCTCGACACTCGCTCGCGAGACAGAGCCGAACGGTATGTATCTACACGCTGGGCCGGAGATTGCCGTCGCTTCGACGAAGGCTTTCGCTTGCCAAGTCGCGGCCTTGGGGCTCTTTGCCGCCAAGCTTGCACTCCTGCGCAGAAGTTATCCGGCTGAAGAGCTTCGAGTGTTCCTTGGGGCGCTCGAGGAGCTCCCCGAGCGGCTCGCGGGTGTGCTCGCACTCGAAAGCGAGATCAAGGAGCTGGCGAGGCGCTATGCGGATACGTCGTGCCTCTTGATCATCGGCCGGGGCTGGAACGCGTCGGTGGCAAGTGAGGGAGCGTTGAAACTCTGGGAGCTACCGTACCTTACGGGAGCTCACGGCTTCACAGGCGGCGCATTGAAGCATGGGCCCATCGCCCTCATTGAGCCGGGCACGCCCGTCATCGCTATCGTGCCCAAGGATGGGCTCCGGCCGAAGATGATGAGTAACATCTCAGAGGCACTTGCGCGCGGTGCCCATATCATCGCGCTCACTACCGGCCATGATGAGGAGGTGCTTCGGCTCGGAGCGGCAGGACGCGTTCGTCTGGTCCCGCTTCCTGAGACGTCCGAGGAGCTGTATCCCATTCCCGCAGCTCTTGTCTTGCAGTTCTTTGCCTATCATCTGGCTGTGGCGCGCGGCACCGACATCGACCAGCCGCGCAACCTCGCCAAATCGGTCACGGTCGAGTAGCGAAATAGGCCCTACCAACCCCTCCGCCGCCCTCCTGGGCGGCGGTTTCTATTACTTGAGCGACAAGTAGAAGGCAGCACGTCGACCTCTGATGACCAACAGAAGTTCGAACGACTAGACAGCGGTATCAGGTATATCGAACAGCTGCTCCAGCAGGACGATGGCACTCGCCTCGCCGCGTAACGCTTAGATAGAGAGCGCGAAGCGCTCCAGACTCTCGGCGAGGTTGAAGCCTTTGCGGCGGGAGTCTTGAAGAAGAGTAATGAGTGAGAGGGAGAGTGCACGAGCCTCCTGCGGCTTCCATGCCCTACTACCCTTCTCCATAAGGTCGCGTGCCTTCCAGTGCAGGAGGCCATGGAGCATCTCGGGTGCGTCGCCCTGCCGGAGCGCGCGGACTACTTCGAGCCAGAGCTTATCACGGGAGCGCATGGCGAGCGCGTTCACGAGGCCGCTATTGAACCCGCGTGCGGTATCGCGCGATGCGGGTAGGTCAAACTTGTATTCAATCTTCGCTTTGACCACCAACTTCTTTACCCTTGCGGCCGTGAGTTTTGGCGCGAGGATAACAATCGCGTTATCCGAAGCCGCGAGAGCATCAATATGCGCTTCGAGAATGTAGGACATCCGATGTCCTACATTCTCACTGTCATCCATGTCTTCTTCGTTTTGCGCCACGCGGGTGGGTGGAAATGGGTCATCAATAAGTACGAGGAGTCGTGAGACGAACAGGCCTCCAGCAGTAGCGGCGTCCTCGAGTACGCTCTCGCTTAGCTCCTCGCGCACAAGGCGCGTATAGACAAGATTTGACTCCTTGGCGCGAGCTTTGGCGACCCACTCAAATGCCTTTGTCCGCACCTTGTCGGTATCCGAGCCGTGGAAGAGAAAAATCATGTGTTTAATTACTATGCTGATTCCATAGCGCCCCAATCGGGGCCCGCCTTCATCTCGGTGAGAATGGGCACATCGTGCGTCTCTCGCCCCTCCAGCACGCCCTCCATGATGCTTTTAATACGCTCGGCAAGCGCGGGTAGGAGTGTGTCTCGTATCTCGTAGACGAGCTCGTCATGCACTTGGAGGAGGAGGTGTGCATCGTCACGCACTCCACCTGCCACGAGCATTTCATCAATACGGACCATTGCGAGCTTGATGATGTCGGCCTGCGTGCCTTGTAAGGGGGCATTAATGGCCATGCGCTCGGCTTGAGCGCGTACATACGGGAGAGAGGATTTCATCTCGGGGAATTGTCGGCGGCGGCCGAAGAGCGTCTCGGTGTAGCCGTGCTTACGAGCGAAGCCCTTTGTCTTCTCGAGATACTGCGCAAGAGTGCTGAAGGTGTGGAAGTAGTCATCGAGGAATTGGTGCGCTTCTGCAGTAGTCGAGGAAAGCTGGGCGCGGAGTGCGTTGACGCCCATGCCGTAAAGGATGCCAAAATTTATAACCTTGGCCCGCCGCCGCATCTCCATGTCCACCCCTTCTGGTGCCACGCCAAAGACCATCGCCGCCACTTCCCTATGCACGTCCCGCCCAGCATGGAAGATGCTGCAAAGCTTCTCGTCGCCCGAGAGGATAGCCGCAAGTCGTAGCTCTATCTGCGAATAATCGAGGGCGACAAGGGTGAAGCCCGTGGGCGCGACAAAGGCGCGGCGGATGGCGCGCCCGCGCTCGGAGTGGAGTGGGATGTTCTGGAGATTCGGATTCTGGCTCGCCATCCGGCCAGTAGTGGTCCCGGTCTGCACAAATTCGGCGTGCAGTCGGTGCTCCGTGTCGAGGAGGGGTGGGAGGTTGTCTATATAGGTGGAGAGGAGCTTCCGGAGCTCGCGGTATTCAAGAATCTCTCCGACGATGGGGTGCTGGTCACGAATCTTCTCGAGCTCGCTCTCCCGAGTAGAGCGCTGGCCTGTGGCCGTCTTCTTTTGTCGTTGGTTTGGCCCCTGTGGGGAGAGCGCAAGTTCGTCGAAGAGCACGTCCCCGAGCTGTTTGGGTGAGCTGATATTGAATTCGTGCCCTGCGGCTTTATAAATCTTCTTCTCGAGTGATTCGAGGTCTTTGCGATACTCTTTGGCGAGGCCTGCGAGCACTATGGGATCTATAAGCACGCCGTGTGTCTCCATCGCCCGTAGGATGGGAATGAGCGGCTTCTCGATATTCAAGTAGACATCCTGTACCCGCCCGAGTACGGCAAGCTGCCCTACCAGAGCCTCGTGTGCGGCATCAAGGTCTTGTGTCTTCGTGAATGCACGAATGTCGTCTGGGGAAGGGTTGGTGAATTCCGAAGAGATGAGCCAGAGCATGACTTGTGCTTCAGCGAGGCGCGCTGGCGTAATTTGTGAAGGCTTTGGCGAAGCGTCTTCGCTTAGTTCATCCGTTATATGCGGACCCAAAGATTCATCAAATTGCGCCGGCGCGCCGAGCACTTTCTTTGCTCGATCTCGAAGCGAGCGGAAACCCATTCTCTCGAGGAGTTCAAGCACCTTCTTGATATCAACGTGCTCACGCCACGAGCTTGCAGGCAAGGTGAAGGCAATAGGGGCATCGAGGCGGATGGTCGCAAGCGCCTTAGAGAAGCGTGCGTTTTCTTCGTGTTCCTTGAGGAGCGCAATGATGCGGGGCTTAACGCCCTTCTCGATGAATTTTTTCTCGCTCTGGCCTCCTTTTTTAGCAAGCGCTGCGTAGATCTTCTCGATGGTGCCGAAGTTCTGTACCAAGATATCCGCAGTCTTCTCACCGATACCGGGCACTCCCTTAATGTTGTCGGATGGGTCACCCCGGAGCCCTTTCCAGTCGGGAATGAGGGCGGGTGGGAAGCCGAAGCGCTCAGTCACCTGCTCCTCGTCGTAGAGGATGGTCTCGCCAAAGCCGCGTTTGGGCATATAGACCCGCACACGCTCACCATCAACAAGCTGGAGTGTGTCCATATCACCCGAAGCAATGACGATATCCACAGCTCCCTTCATCTCATTGGCAATCGTGCCGAGAAGGTCATCAGCCTCGAATCCTTCGCGCTCGTAGAGCGGTATCGAGAAGGCCTCAAAGACTTCTCGCGAACGAGTTATCTGGGTGGAAAGAGCGTCGTCGAGCTTGGCGCGCGTACCTTTGTATGCTTCGTATGCCTCGTGACGTACGGTAGGGCTGGGTAGGTCGAAACAAGCCGCGAGATAGTCGGGCTCAAGATCGTTCACAAGCTTCAGGAGCATTGAGACGAGGCCGTAGAGCGCCCCTGTGGGCGCGCCATCCGGACCAGTGAACTCCGGAAGCGCGTGGTAAGCGCGATGGATAATCGCGTGCGTGTCGAGGAGCACGAGCCGCTTCCTCTTTTTCGATGTGAGCGTTCTAGCCATACGAAACAGTACGTGAGCCATCATCATTCAAGCGTAGCGCTACGCGTGTGGCGGCTGCAGGAAGAGCCCCGTTCACGCGCTCGGGCCACTCGAGCAAGATGAGGTTGTTGGAATCTTTCATGAGCTCGTCAAAACCGAGGTGCGCAAGATCTGTCCCGCTCTCGAGCCGATAAGCATCAATATGCACCAGCCGTTTGAAGGACACGCCGTGTCCATCAGCAGCTGGAGGACACGCCGTGTCCTCCAGCTGGTAGATCTTTTCGAGAACGAAAGTGGGGCTCGTCACGACATCTTCAACCCCAAGCGCTCGCGCCACGGCCTGGGCGAACGCGGTCTTCCCCGTCCCGAGTTCGCCGGAAAGAGTTACGAGAGTTGCACCGCCCTCCCGCGGAGAGATGCTCGCGACAAAAGCTGTCGCCTCTGCCTCAAGCTCTTCTAGGGTCTGGATGCGTCTCTCCATCATCTGGATTGTAGCGCGAAGCGCGGTGGTGCTAAAATGGCCCCATGGACCTGCCGTTTGATACGAAAAAGGAGGAGGCTCAGTTGGCTGTCGTCCGCGAGCGCGAGGAAGAAGACCTCGCGCGCATCCTCTCGGAGAAGTACGGCATGACCTATGCAGACTTGTCGATGCGAGCCATAAATACCGATGCGCTCCGCCTAATACCGGAGGAGAAGGCCCGGGCCGCCGAGATAGTCGCCTTCGATGCGGCGGGCAAGAACGTTTCGCTCGCCATCCACAATCCGAATAATGCGAACCTGCCGCAAGTACGCCAAGATCTCCTCGGACTCGGATATGTCGTCAAAGAACATCTGGTATCCGAGAAGAGTTTGGATAAGGGGCTTGCCCGCTATGCGGAGCTGTCGCTCGCGGTCGAGAGCAAGTCGGGCGTCTTCCAAGTAGCGCCAGAAGCACTCGCCCGGCTGTCGCGGAAGAGTGGTTCGCAGAAGGCGCTTGCCAAGGAGCTTGATGAGGCCGTCGCAGAAAAGACACTCGCGCGTGTGACGAGGACGTTCGAGATCGTTCTCGCAGGCGCCTTAGCGCTTCGTGCCTCCGACATCCACCTCGAGCCCGAGGATGGAAAAACCAGGTTGCGGTTCCGGATCGATGGGTTGCTGACCGACGTGTACTTCTTTGACGCACCCACGTATCACCAACTTAATTCACGTATCAAGCTGTTATCGGGAGTAATTTTAAACATAACAGACCGAGCTCAAGATGGGCGCTTCAGCATCGGTACGAGCGAGAAGGAGATCGAGGTGCGCTCATCCTTCATCCCAGGCGCATACGGCGAATCCATCGTGATGCGCATCCTCGACCCCGAGACGACGCGCGTCTCGTACAAGGAGCTCGGTATCCCCGACAAGCTCCTCGCCCGACTCGAGATAGAGATACGCAAGGCCAACGGTATGCTCCTCAACACAGGGCCTACCGGAAGCGGCAAGACGACCACGCTCTATTCATTCTTGCGCGAGATACACACGCCCGACATCAAGGTCATCACCATCGAGGATCCGATCGAGTATCATCTCGAAGGTATCGTCCAGACCCAGGTCGAGGGGGTAAAATACACGTTCTCCGAAGGATTGAAGTCCATTGTCCGCCAAGACCCGGATGTCATCATGGTCGGCGAGATACGCGACCACGAGACGGCGGATATCGCCATCCAAGCGGCCTTGACCGGCCACTTTGTCTTCTCAACCATCCATACCAACGACGCGGCCGGCACCTTTCCTCGGCTTGCCGACCTTGGCGCTGATCCGAAATCGTTCGGCTCGGCTATTACTGTCTCTATGGCTCAGCGACTTGTACGCAAGCTCCACCCAGATAAGAAAAAAGAGCGCGCGCTCACTGGTGAGGAGAAGAAAATGATAGAAAAAGTGTTCGCGCCGCTTGCCGACTCAAGCTTGATTCCGAAAAAGATAGAGACGGTGTGGGAGCCGGCTAACTCGACCGAGGACGATCCCGGGTATCACGGGCGCATCGGCATCTTCGAGGCGATATTCATGGACGATGAGCTCGCACATTTCCTCCGAGACAATCCGCCCGACCATGATATCAAGCGCTTTGTCGCCAAACAGGGCTATCTCACCATGGCCCAAGACGGCATCATAAAGGCCCTCGAGGGCGTCACCACCCTCTCGGAGGTCGTCAGCACTGTTGATCTGCCTCACGTGTAGAAGTATCCTCGTGTATGGCAAAAACGAGTTTTGGCAGTAGCCTGAAGTCGCTAGCAGACGAGAGTGATGCTATTTTTAGCAGTCTGCATCAGATAAACAAGTTTATCTATGAGATTCCGAGTCAGATTTACAGTATCCATACCGAAGATCCGCTTGGCCATATCCAGGAGTTCCGGATAATCGTGACGCATCTTGAATACATGATGGAGTCGCTTGACCAGCATGCGCGGGTCGTGTTGCACTTCCGTGAGCCGTTCACGCTTGATGACGACCCCCCGTCCGCCATCAATCAGGCGCTTGCTATAGGCTATGCCCGCATGGGTTATCGTTTGCTGCATAAGGCTCGCAAGAACATGGGGCGCCTCCTGAGGCACGCGATGAACTACTTGCAACAAAATAAGATGAACTCATTGGAGCAAACCAGTCTATTCGCGAAAATATACGGCCGGCTCATCGACACGGAGTCCTTCCTCAACCAAGGCTCGTTCGCGCTCCGCATCGCCTACAATTATGCCTTCTCGAAATCCATACTGAAGGAACTGCTTCAGAACACCTTGACCATCAATGATCTCCAGGCGGGCGATATCATCCTCTCCTACAAAACATCTCCTTATCTTCACCACAATCTCCTCTCGCGGCTAATCAGTATCGCTGAGAAGACGAACATCACCCACTCAAGCCTCGTCTACTCGGCAGATAGCTCACATATCAGGGTGCTCGCGGCCTCCGGGAATGCTGGACGTCTCGGCGTATATGATCTACAGCCGATTCGCGGAGAGTTCTGGTTCGTCTTCCGTCCTGATCTGGCTCCGAACCAGCAACAATCCTTGCACGAAGCCATAACCAGGTGGGCCAACGAGTTCGAGATTCATCCTGGGAAGCATCGCTTCGCAGAATTAAAATCATGGGTTGCGGTGCTGCTCGGCTATCTCTTTGCCGAGATTGTGTTGTACTCGAATGCGGTCATCATGATTCCCAACCTCGCCCACTCGGCTCGGGATTATTTTTGCAGTGACATCATCGACCAGATTTTTAAGGAAATTGGTATTCACTTGGTACCGCGTAGCCGTTACGACGGCATCATCGGCCCTGCCGAATTCTTCTACTCTCCGTATTTGAACCGTATTGGTATCTACTCGAACAAGAGTGATGCAGATGCTGTCACGAAAGAGGATTGGACTATCTGACTATGGACTACTACGAAGAATTGTTCCAGAGAAATGAGGGGTATGTCTCGAAAGAACTCCAAAAAAAGATTCGGGATACTCGTCTCCTGATTGCTGGGTGTGGTATTGGGAGCACTATAGCGGAGGCGGCGGTGCGAATCGGCTTTGAACACTTTGTCTTGGCCGACGGCGATCTAGTCGAGATACATAACCTCAATCGGCAGGCATATGATCATGCGGATATCGGCGAGCCAAAGGTAGCGGCGCTTGTGCGTCGATTGAAACGGATTAATCCTCATCTCACGATAGAGGAGCGCCCTGGGTGGATTACTAGCGAGAATGTGGGGAATCTGGTCGGGCAATGCGATTTTGTCTTCGACACAATAGATTTTCTGGATATAGCGGCTATTGTCGCGGTACATGACGCGGCGCATGCGCAGAGCAAGCCCATCATCAGCGCGGTGTCACAGCTGGCTGGGGCGCGATTGCGCTCTACTTCCCGCCCACTAAAGAGCAGGTTTCGATGTTTCGGAAGATTTTCAAGTTGCCCGAGACCGGCCCCGTCGCCAACGAGTCATACGTGGGTCATTTTGCCCCACTGGTTGACCGGCTCGCCGAGCGGATAGACCCACAGGTCTGTGCCGCAATGGCCAAGGCACTCACGCTCATGGAGGATGGCACGCCGTGCCCTGCCCCTCACGTCTCGGCCGGCTCTACCGCCGTCGCCTCGCTCTCGGTTACACTCATCGCGCGCATCTTGAACGGCGACCCAGTCCTCGAGGCACCCTATATGCTCGTAGCAAACATGGGGACAGTGAGTACTGAGGGCGCAATCAAGATCTAGTGGTCGTCGCGTATCTCGCCGCGGAACCAAAAGAGGTCCCACGAGATGCCTTTGTCGAGGGGTCGGTAGCTTAAGACGCGTTCTCTGTCGGGCGACACCCAGTAAAAATGGGGCCAGGGGCCGTTCTTAGACCACTCCCACAGCAGCGAACCACCATGGCGACGGCGGACAGCGACCGCCCAAACCAGGCAGTTGGAGCGGTGTGGTGTTGGGAGGTCAGGAGGCATGGGGAGGAGCGTCCCTACCCTAACCCCCCGCAGGGAAACCTGCAAGAATCCCGCGCATACTCCCTCGGGCAAAACCCGCGATAAAGCGGGGTAGACGAAACGCCTGAGGAGATTCCCAGCCGCCTAGCCCGAAAGCTAGGTACCAGAAAGTCCTTGGGGAGTCGCCCGAAGCCGTCAAGCCTTGCCCGAAGGAGTATGCGTAGGACTAAGAACTTATGGTAGAATGTTAGCACTGCACTAGAACTATGTCAACCCCTCGCTCTGGCTCGGCATCTTCGGCCCTAAGAGATACTGCTCCCTTGGTCGCCTCGCTCGACGCTGCGCTCCGGCCAGTCGATTGGGAAGAATACGTCGGCCAGAAGCAAATTAAGGCTAGTGTTCGTATTGCTATCGATGCTGCTAAGAAGCGGGGCTCGATGCCGGAGCACTTCCTCTTCTACGGTCCGCCAGGGGTAGGTAAGACGACACTTGCTCATTTGGTTTCTGGTGCGCTTGGAGCATCCTTGAAGAGTACGTCCGGTGTGGCAATAGAGCGGCCGGCCGATTTAGCCGCCATTCTCACCAATCTCGAGCCGAATACCGTCCTCTTCATCGATGAGATTCATCGGCTCTCCCGCAAACTCGAGGAGCTACTCTATCCCGCCCTCGAGTCTGGACATCTCGACATCGTACTCGGCAAGGGCCCCTCGGCCCGCACGGTCGAGCTCGCGCTCCCACCCTTCACCCTGATTGGCGCTACAACACGTGTCGCTGATCTCTCTGGACCCTTGCGCTCCCGCTTCGGTGGCGGTACCTATCAGCTCGATTTCTACACGGATGCAGATTTAAAAGACATTGTACGGCGATCGGCGCGCTTGCTCGGGCTTACAGCCCCAGAAGATGTCATCAAACGTATCGCGGCTCGTAGTCGAGCGACGCCGAGAGTGGCTAATGCGCTCTTGAAGCGCGTACGTGACTTTTCAGAAGTAAAAGAACGCCCTCTCTCGGCACTTCTCTGCGACGAAGCATGTGCACTCTTCGGCATCGACGCGCTTGGTCTTACGAAAGACGATAGACGCTATCTCGATACTCTCTTGACTGGTTTCCGTGGTGGGCCCGCCGGCATCCGCGCGCTCGCCTCGGCCCTCCATGAGGAGCCGGACACCCTCGAGCAGGTCTATGAGCCGTATCTCTTGCGGCTCGGCTTCATCGAGCGCTCCCCCTCTGGTCGCCTCCTCACCTCTCGCGGCCGCGCCTACCTCTCGGGTGAAGCCCTCTTTTAGTCTTTATCTTTTAAGATACTTTATCTATGGTGCCGCCAAAAAATATTCGTGACGCACAGCTTCCGCTTATCTTCCCTGCCGCATTTCTCTGGGGCGGAGCTACGGCTCCGCACCAAGTGGAAGGAAGTCCCAACAGCAATTGGGGGCGCTGGGAAAGATCTGGAGCACGGATCAAAGAACTGAAAGATCAGGGGAAAAACCCTGCAGATTTTATTTCCGGACCGGCTTGTGAATTCGACACGAGGTATCCGCAAGATTTCGCACTGGCAAAGACGCTTGGACACAATGCAATCCGATTCGGCCCAAGCTGGGCTGCCATTGAGCCGCGCGAGGGAACATTCAACACGCAGGTGCTCGCGCGATATCGCGATATGCTGCTCTGTGCTCGAGCATCGGGACTTGAGCCAGTTTTTACGCTCTATCACTGGGTACATCCCGGTTGGCTGGAAAATGCAGGAGGTTGGAAACGGCCAGATGCGCCAAAGCTTTTTGAGCGATTCGTCGCCACATTGATTGAGTACGTCGGCGACCACGTGACGTATTACACCGTTATCAACGAACCCAATGTCTATGGCACCTTCTCTTTCCGTTGGGGAATCTGGCCTCCGAAAGAGTGTGGCGAGACCGGTTATCGCGATGTGATTAATAACCTCGCCGAAGGTCATCGACTCGCCCACGCACTCATCAAGCAGGCGAATCCGAAGGCATTGGTGGGTATTGCGCAAAACATTGGCTGGCACGAATCGACGAATCCCGCGATCAAAGCAGAAAAAGACATGTGGAACTATGAGTTCGTCGACGCTATCCTGCCACATCTGGATTTCATCGGGATAAATCTCTATATGCATAGTGCCTTCAACCCCGGTGAAGCAATCCAAGACGGAGCGCAGGGCTGCGATCCTTGCACTGCTCATCCGGTCGTTTCCGACTTTCCCCCAAAAGGCTGGGGCATGTGCCCGCGCGCAATATACGAGGTCATCAAGGAGTTCTCGGCTCGCTATCCGCGTATGCCGCTCATGGTGACGGAGCACGGCCACGCCGTCCACGAGATGGAAGATCGCCGGCGTTGTTGGTACCTGTGGGAATCCCTCAAATGGATTCACAAGGCAGTCGAGGAAGGAGTTGATCTGCGCGGATATCTGCACTGGAGTTTAATGGACAATTTTGAATGGGCAGAAGGATACGCCCCGCAGTTCGGCTTGATTCACATCGACCGGAAAACGCAGGAGCGAAAACCGCGTGAATCGGCTTTTCTCTTTCGTGACATCATCGCGGCCAGTGGGCTCACGCAAGATACTGCGGAAAAATACCGTGGCCTTATAAAACACCCACACGAGGCGTGATATCGCTATGAGCGGACACAATAAATGGGCGCAGATCAAGCACAAGAAGCAGAGTACGGACGCAGCTAAGAGTCGTGTATTCGCGCGCTACGCACGCCTCATCGCCCTTGAGTCGAAGAAGGCCGGCGGGTCGCTCGGGGCACCCGGGCTTGCAAGTGCTATTGCACGGGCGAAGGCGATGAATATGCCTAAAGACAATATTGACCGAGCGGTAGCTAAGGGGGCGAGCAAAGACTCCGCCGCGCTCGAACAAGTCGTCTATGAGGCCTATGGGCCGAGCGGGACCGCGCTCATCATTGATGCGCTGACGGACAATAAGAACCGCACGACACAGGAAATAAAACATCTTTTGTCGAGAAATGGGGTCGAGCTCTCCACTCCTGGGGCGGCGAGTTGGGCCTTTACCAAAGCATCTGGTGGCGCCTATGTACCGAATGAGCCGTTGATTGATGTATTGGGTGCAGATGAAAAGAGGCTTGGCATAATCCTCGAGGCTCTCGATGAGCATGAGGATGTCCAACAAGCCTTCACTAACGCACGTGGGTATGAGACAACCTCCGACGAATAGCAGGAGGTTGCGCATTTTGGCGATTGATCCGGGTTATGACCGCCTCGGCTTGGCGGTGGTCGAGGGTGATGCTTCGCGGCCGACGCTTATTTGGAGTGCTTGTGTGACGCCGGCGAAAGGTGCGCAGGCTCTTCGGCTCGCGTGCGTGTTCGCCGAGACAGCGGCAGCCATACACACCTATGCACCGGACTTACTTGCTATAGAGACGCTTTTTTTTAGCACGAATGTGAAAACGGCTATGGGCGTTGCAGAGGCTCGTGGTGCAGTACTTGCGGCCGCGGGAGCAGCCGGCATCTCTGTAGCTGAATACTCTCCACAAACTGTTAAACTGGCGGTAACTGGTAATGGGCGGGCGGATAAGGCCGCTATCGCTCGTATGGTGCCTCGACTCATCACCTTACCAGCGAAAAGACGTCTGGATGATGAGCTAGACGCTATATCCCTTGCTATTGCGGCGCTTGCCGCAGGTCCTGAGCACTCGTGAAGGGCTGGCGGACTACCAACCTAATCCACAAGTTCCTCAAAGAGGCCTTGCAAGGTTGTGTAGTTTTGCTCAAATAGAGCAGCCCTGATACAGGGTTAACCACATACTAACGGCGTATGTACGAAGACAATAAGAGGTTTTTTCGTGACGAAGAGGACGAGGAGTCTGTGGGTGGTGTTGGTGAAAAAGAAAAAGAGGAAGATGGTGATGAGGAGGAGTGGTGACTTGATATAACCCGGTCTGTGCTAGCATAGGGCACATGAAAGCTGCGGCGCATTCGTGGCGCCATACGGTGTTCGTCATAGGAATCGGTCTTGTTGGTTTTGGCTTCTTAGGAGCTGGTGGTTTTCTCTTGGCAGTGGCACTTACGCCAACTCCTGATATCGCCTCGTTTGCAGATCGACAAGTAACGCAGTCAACAAAAATCTATGATCGAACCGGACAAACACTTCTGTACGACTACAATCGAGACGCGCGGCGTACTAGCGTGACCCTCGCCGATGTCTCGCCATATGCCGTCAATGCCACTATCGCGATTGAGGATTCGAGCTTCTATGATCATGGGGGTATCCGCCTTACCTCTATTGTTCGTGCTATCTTTGTCGACGTATTTGGCGGCAATCTTTCCCAAGGAGGTTCAACTATCACGCAGCAGGTGGTAAAGAACACTTTACTCACAAACAAGAAGAGTATTATCCGAAAAGTCCATGAGTGGGTTTTGGCGATACGGCTTGAGGAAACATACTCGAAGGATGCTATCCTTGAAACCTATCTTAATAGTATTCCGTATGGTGGTGTCTTGTATGGGATTGGGGCGGCGTCTGAAGCATATTTCGGCATACCTGCGAAAGACCTTACTTTGGCACAAGCTGCGTACCTCGCCGCCTTGATACGGGCTCCCTCTTATTACTCCCCGTCCGGGGTACACCGACAAGAATTGGACGCTCGAAAGAATCTTGTGCTCGAGCGTATGCGTACACTTGGCTTCATAACTGATGATCAATATCAGCAAGCGGAGAAAGACGTTGTCTCGTTTGCTCCGGCGAGCACGAATGGTATCATCGCGCCACATTTTGTCTTTTATATTCTCAATCAGCTTGAGGCGAGCTATGGACCTTCGGCTCTTGTTTCTGGACTCAAAGTGACAACAACCTTAGATGCTGATTTGCAGGTGAGAGCAGAGTCAGTTGTCAATAAATATGCTCTCCAAAACGAGAAAAAGTTTAATGCAAGTAATGCCGCCTTGACTGCCGTCGACCCCTCGACGGGTCAAATTTTGGCTATGGTGGGTTCGCGCGATTTCTTCGATACGAGGATCGACGGTCAATACAACGCAACTCAAGCATTACGCCAACCTGGTTCCACCATGAAACCATTCATTTACTCATTGGCACTTATGAATGGGTATACACGCGACACGGTTGTGTTTGATGTGCCGACTCAATTCTCGACGGCCTGCAGCCCAACTAACGTCACAAACAACGCATCGCCTTGTTATGCTCCAGTTGATTTTGATGGTACGTTCCGCGGCCCTATGACATTTGAAACAGCGCTTGCTCAATCAATAAATATTCCCGCGATCAAGGTGTTGTATTTGGTTGGTATCGCGAATGCCATCCATCTCGCTGAATCTATGGGGCTCACGACGCTCGGGGGTGCGGATCAGTATGGCCTCACACTTGTGCTTGGTGGCGGAGAAGTACGGTTGCTTGATTTGGTTGATGCGTACGCAGTTTTCGCTAATGATGGTCTGCGTAATCCTTCTACTGGCATACTGGAAGTTGATGATGCTCAAGGGGGTGTGCTTGGGCGGTATGCTCCACAATCAACGCGTGTTTTGCCAGAAAATATCGCTCGAGACATGTCTGCTATGCTTTCGGATGCTCCGGCGCGTATACCAGAATATGCGTTGAATTCACCTCTCTCGATACTGGGGTATGACGTAGCAGTGAAGACGGGTACGACTGATGATACGCGCGATGCGTGGGTTATTGGGTATACACCCTCAATCGCACTTGGGGTGTGGGCTGGAAATAACAATAACTCACCAATGGTCAAATCGATTGCTGGTTTTATTGCGGCACCTATGTGGCATGAGGTTATGGCCTACGCTCTGTCAAAATATCCAAAAACATATTTTGGCGAAGCGGACCTTATACCAGACTCCGTGCCACCAATGCTTAAGGGGCAGTGGCAAATTCCTGACTCGACCGGGAACATTGTTCCACACGATCTTTTGTATTGGACAGATAAAAAGAATCCTCAAGGTCCCCCACCAGCCAACCCCGCTAATGACCCTCAGTTTGCCGGGTGGGAGTATGGGGTGAGTGCTTGGTATGCATCGCATCCTGGTTTGTTTGCTGGTGGCAGTATGCGGCCCGTGCCGGTATCGAATAGTGTTGCCACCAGTAGTGGTATGAATTAATTATTCTGATTCATTGGTGAAACAAGATAGAGGAGGGAAGCATCTCCCATACCGCGTATAATAAGTGGTCGACCAATACCAGCTACCGAAAGTGATATGTTTTCTGCGGCCGTTAGTGTCAGTATTGTATTGAGATACCGGTAATTAAACGAGAGGTTGATAGTATCCCCTACTATTTTTGCTGCGAGTGATTCATTTGACTCTCCAAGGTCTGGGTTACGGGCAAAGAGTGTTAGTTGTTTTTTCTTAGTATCGAATGTGAGACGGACTTTTTGGAATGAATCAGAAAAGATACTTGTTCGTTTAAGAGCGGCTTCTAAGTCTTTACGTAGGACAGTAGCTTCGGTTACAGATTCTTTCGGTATTATCTGACGGTAGTCTGGGTAGACTGCGTTTGTGAGGCGGGATACTACCATCATAGTGTTGGTGACAAATGCGCACTGATGCTCATCGAATGAAACTATAATATCTTCTTCGGGAAGTGCTTGTGCTATTTCAAGTACGTTCTTTGCTGGAATTAAAAAGGTACCTTGTGTACTTTTTGTGGTAAGAGGTATTTTCTTTTCTGCTAGTCGGAATGAGTCAGTTGCGACTACCGTTAATGTGCCAGCTTCTATAGAAAAGAAGGTGCTGGCGAGTTCTGGTCGTACTGTCGAAGTTGAGGCACACCCAGCAATTGAGATAAGTGTAGATTGTAGTGTTGCGCTCGGGAGTACGAGGCGATTTTTTGGGTTTTCTGGAAATGGGATGCTTGGGAAGTCGTCATAAGGAGTTGTTTTTAATGAGAGTTTTCCAGTACCACTAGTGAATAATAGAAGATCTCCTGTTTGTTCAAGAGTACTTATCCCTTCTGGGGAGAGTGAGGAGGCAATTTGTGCTAGGAGTGCGGCGGGGACTGCACAAGCACCAGGAACTCGGCATGTACCTAATATTTTAAGATCAATACCAACCTCAAGGTTGGTGGCACGCATTTTAATAATATCGTTGTTGGCAAGAATGAGTATTGAGGAAAGTGCAGGGAGTGTTGCGCCGCGCCGCTCGGCGAATCGTGACACGACATGCACTGCGTGTATGAATAATTTATTTTCTATTAAAATATGCATAGATACTCCTTATTATAGCTGTGGATATGTGGATATTGAGAATAAGCCCGTAATACCGCTGTTTTTTCCATATAACCATAATCATAACTTGTAGATAAATGAGGCATAACCGACTATGTTATAAGAGTTCGTATAGTCTGTATCTCCTTTGATAACACAGTATCCACAATCACTTCACGCTTTATTTTCTCACAAGAGTGGATAACGGTCGTATGGTCACGACCACCAAGTTTCATACCAATAGTTGGGTATGAAATACTAAAATCTTCACGCAATATATACATAATAATCTGTCGAGGCCTCACCACCTCCCGTCGCCGAGTCTTCTCATAAATACTCTCCTCATCTATTCCATAGAACTGAGCAACCTTACCCACCACATGTTTTATCGATACATTCTTCTGAGGTCTCGCAAATGAACGCAACGCCTGACGTACCTCTGCAATATCAGGAACCAACCCCTTTACTTGTGCATAACACACAATACTATTTATCATTCCTTCTAGTTCTCGTATTGAGCCAGCGCTAGAGCTAGCGACATACTCAACCACCTCAGTACTGAATGTCATGGAGTGTAATGCTGCTTTTTTCCGAATAATAGCCATACGCGATTCTGAATCTGGTTCGCCGATATCAACTGTCATACCACTCGCTAAACGACCCTTCAGACGCTCGGCAATATCAGGAATAGCGGCTGGAGCACGATCGGAAGAAAAAATTATCTGTTTATTTGTATCATGGAGTGCGTTGAAAAGATGAAACAACTCCTCCTCACTTCTCTCTTTTTTTGAGAGAAATTGTATATCATCCATGATGAGGAGGTCATAATGACGATATTTATCTTTGAACTTATTTGCTGTCCCAGCTTGTACGGAGTCGGTATAATCAACAACAAATTTTTCTGAGGTAAGGTAAAAAACCTTTCTCCCAGGGTACTGTTTTTTAAACTGATTTCCAACAGCCTGAATAAGGTGTGTTTTTCCTCGCCCTGTTGCGCCATAGACAAACAGTGGGTTGTACGTAACACCAGGACGCTGCATAGTGGCTTGGGCGGCGGCATACGCAAGTTCATTGAACGACCCAATAACAAAACTATCGAAGGTATAGCGCGGATTCAGGTTGTCACTTTTATTGATATAAAAGTCATCAAGCGGGAGCTCGAGCGCCCCCCGTTCATTTCGAGCCTCATGCGATGGTTTTCGGCGCTCATCTTTAACAATAACATATTCAATATTTCTAAATTCATACGAAACCCCCCGCAATATCTTCAACAGGAGTGTATGGAACTTTTTTATATACCAATCTTTGAAAAACTGGCTCGGGATACCAATATGTACAACACCACCCTCATCGATTTTAACAATAGAACTGTCCCGGAACCATGTGTTGAAGTTTGCCGAAGATATAGACAACTCCACCTGCGTCAAGACATACTCCCACAACTCACGAGGAGAGTCTTTAATATCCATAATATCTTTCAGTATACGCCTCTGGCTGGAGGTGCCTAGACTGGCGAAGAGTGGAGAACCTGTTAGTATGTTGTGTATAAGCCCCACCACATGTCTACGAAACAAACCTACCAACCAAAGAGGCGTAAGCGAGCAAAAACCCACGGTTTTCGGTCCCGAACAAAAACAACCTCCGGCCGTGCCGTCATACGGGCCCGTAGGCGTAAGGGGCGCGCACGTCTCGCCGTCTAACCCCGTGTTTAGTCGAAGAGACCGTCTCCCCAGATCTGCGTTCCCTAGCGGTAGAACCACAGCTCCCAGAGCCTCTTCTATGCATTTTTCTGGTGCATTCCCTAAAACAGGCGAGGGATACGCGGTTGTGATATCTAAAAAGACTCTACCGCGCGCAGTCGATAGACACCGCCTCAAACGCCGTATTCTCGAGACATTATGGCACCAACCAACGCACATGTTACCTAAGGCACTCATTTTGTTTCCCAAAGCCAGCGCACTTCAGTTGAGCCCAGAAGAGTTATATACCGATCTTACAAACCTCCTCTCACGACAATTTCTCAAGTAGAATGGATGGATAATGATATCAACCTTTTTTCACAGCGTTTTCTATAATCCGATTTATAACGCACTCGTTGCTATTGTTGCTCTTGTACCCGGAGGAGACGTTGGAGTCGCGGTTATCCTCATAACAATACTCATACGACTCGTTCTTCTCCCACTTTCGCTGAAGGCCGCTCGGGCCCAGCGCGCAATGAAGACGCTTGAACCAAAAATAAAAGAACTCAAAGAAAAACACAAAGGAGATAAGGAGAAAGAAGCGCTTGAAACCTGGGCGCTCTACAAAGAGGCTCGGGTGAACCCATTTTCTGGATTTTTGACACTCCTTATACAGATCCCCGTCCTCCTCGCGCTCTATTGGGTCTTTTGGTACGAACCGTTCTCGTCTATCAACATAGCCCGTCTCTACTCTTTCACACCAATGCCCACCCACATCTCAATGGAATTTCTCGGCCTCCTCTCTGTTTCTGGGAAAAGTATCTTTCTTGCTCTCTGCGCAGGAGCCACACAATTTCTCCAAGCGCATCTGATGTTGAGGGGCACCCCACCCCCTTCGGGCAACGGGATGCAAATGGATTTTCAAAAAATAATGGGCACCCAGCTCAAATACGTCTTCCCTATCATCATTGGTGTTATCTCATACACCACATCCGGAGCGATCGCACTCTACTTCATCACAACCAATCTTGCGGGTTCGCTCCAAGAATGGCATGTCCACCGGAAACTTCTCGCCGAGGCGGCTCAGAGCTGATAGCTCCACAATGAGCCATTGTTCTTGTTGACGAAGACTAGTGTAGTACCCGCCTGGTCGATAGCAAGAGCTATGGCGTCGAGAGCCCCCGCAGAGGCCGAGCTGAAATCAAGCACGACCTGCGTATAGCGACTTGTGACGCTTATCTTCCAAATACGGTCATTGAAGGGTATCGCACCCTGATACCAATCATCCGGATAGGCATACTCGCTCGAAGGGGCACGAGGCACCGCACAGTAGACGGCAGAATCGTCTTGCGCCCACACACATTTGTCGGCAATGGTGGCCACCGGGAGCACAATAATAGCTTGTGTCGCTGTATGTACTAGCGCCGTATGCATAACGCCACCTTGAGCATAACTGATAAGCACCTCTTTGCCGGACGGGCTCGGGAGTGCAACGAGACCAGGCAAGGGCCCCGCTATGCGGGAGAAATTACCCGCGCTGTCTACGAGGAACAAATCACCAAGCAATGATTGAGCCGGTTTTGTAAAAGCGAAGTACTGGCCTCCCTCGCCGTATGCCACGCGTAGTGAGGAGAGTGGGGATGTAAAGACTGTTTTAGTGTTGGTCCCATCTGCACGCATGAGCGAAGCGACAGAGCCGTTTGCGCCAGAAGCAAGCGCCAAGACGGAAGTTGAAGCGACGGCGATATCAGCGAGGCCTTGCGGGAGGAAGAAGCCACCAGAGCCGTCCACAGCAATCCCATAGGTATTGACTATAGAGAGAGTGTCGCCCGAGAGATAGCGGACGAAGGCCATCAGGCCGCTTGGGAGCCACTGGGCCTCCTCGATGCCCAGCAAGGTTCGGTTGCTTGTGCGTGTCAATGTCCCCGCACGCACAAGATAGGAAAAGATGTTACCACTCTGCCGCTCGATGAACTCGACATTCACATCAACAACCTTTGTTGCGGGAATAACCACAATCTGCGTAACGCCTTTTTTCGATACTGTTGAAGAAGTGGCAAAAGAAGTCGTCGTAACATCGACAATGGCCTCGCCGGGCACCACCGGCCCAGCGCTTATCTTCACCAGCCGTGCCGTCACCTTAGTCGCTATGGGAGGTGTGGTGGGCTTGGTGTCAGTAGTCGCGCCAGTTGTATCGCTCGTAGTCCCGGTCGCAATAGGATTCGTCGCCGTCCCAGCCACCGGCAGCGTCGTGCTCGGCGCGCCCGTGAGCCCGGGCGCGCCCGAGAAGAAGTAGTAATACGCCGCGAGCGCCGCCAGGACGAGAAGGATGATACTTGCTCCGATGATCAGTGCGCGTCGCATATTAGAAAGTATAAATCATTTTAATGACTTTTTACTCTCGGGACCTTCAATAAAGTTTTTCTTTGTTATGACAGACCGACCAAGTCGTTTTTCCAATTTCTTTCTCGCGCCACCGGCAATGTCACCACCAGCTTTTGCGTCATTTCGGAGTTTTGCCACACCTCTTGAATCTTCGGTGCGATGGATTTCTGTCGTGGCACGCTCACCAAGCATATTAAAAATAAGTTCAAAATCGTCCATGTGGTCACGCAAGTTTTCTCTTTTTAGCCCCTTCAATTTCTTATACTCGCTCGGCGTCACTCCGAAAGTCGCTTTTGATATTTCTGCAGTCAATATTTCATAATCCCGGTCTTCCCTTGCCCCTCGAGCTCTCCATTCATCGGTCAGTTCTTCACGAATAACAATTCCTCGCATTCTTTTTTCAACCCAATCTTCACTGTAGCCCTTGAGTTTGTACAACATGCGGGTACGCTTGGTGGCCAATTCCGGATTTTCTATCTCCTGCACCCTTTCATACCCGACGCTTGCGAGCCACCGCTTGAATGGCTCGGCTTTAGGAGATGGTATGGATTGGACAATGCGAAAAATCCCTTCTGTGTTGGCACAGAGCATTTTCTGTTTACCACCTTCTGTCGGCACGTCAAGGATATGTACAATTTGTACCCACCCCTTGGTAAGTTCTGGGTCGCGCTGTTTCATGCGCTGGATATACTGTTTTGGGTCATTCGACTCAATAAGTGCCAAGACAACATCCTCCACAACAAACCACCACTCATTTTTATGGAGTGTTTTTCGGACCACATTCCCTTTAAAAAGGGTGATTCTTGTGCTTTCTAGTGTAGAATTTTCTTTTCTCATAACATTGAGTACGAAGCGACTTTGAGCGATGGCGCGCCAGAGAAGAAGTAGTAATACGCCGCGAGCGCCGCTAGGACGAGAAGGATGATACTGGCTCCGATAATCAGTGCGCGTCGCATACTATTATTATGGTTTTTGACAAGTAACAACAAGAGATTCACCACTAGCACACACATAACGACCGGGAATTATTTTATAATCTTGTCTAGAAGTTAGTGTACCGTCGGTTTTTCTGCAGCGGATTGCCCCAAGTGGTGTGTTCGCACCAGTACCAGTAGCCTTACACGCATTATAGGCAGCATCGCAAGTCGCGTTATCCGTGCAGGTAGCTATACCTCCAGAAAAATTATAACCATCAGAAGTCGTTGTTGTACAATTTGCACCCGTGCAGGTACTTGGATTGAAATCTCCCCACGTTGTGTGGAGTGGCGGGAAGTTCACGTTGAGTTCGAGAATCTTCGGGTTGATGATACTGAAGACCAGTGCGGGTGAGAGCACTAGGACGAGGCCAAAGAGCGCGTTATATATTTTGCTCTTCCCATCGCTCTTCTTCGAGACGCTATCCTGCGTCGAATACTCAAGCCCGCCCCAGACAATCATGATGACGGCAAGGATGACGGCGGCACCAATAAGATAAGCATAGAGCTTATTGAAAAAGTCGGCAAAACCCTTGCTGTCGGTAATCGGCTTGTCGGTGAGGCCCGGAATACCTCCAGATATAAGCGGCGTGAAGCCTTGGTCTGTGGCACCGCCGCCCAGGCCCGTGTCAGGCTCAACTAATTGTGCATGCACCGCTCCAGGCGCAAAGGTACCAATCGAGAGAAGTGTAGCGGAGAACAAAATTATTCCGATCAAAGATGTTTTCATAAGCCGAAGAGGGTTGAGCCACCCGAGGAGCCGAAGGTAACCGAGAGGTCAGAGGACGCCGCCGCCTCGCCCCCGGAGGTGCCACTCACCGAGAGCGAGGCCGTACCGGCTCCCGAGCCGGTGGGGCGGAGCGTGATAAGGCGGGCAGTCTGGGCGAGGATGCCATTCACAAACCACTGGAGCGATGGCGCGCCAAGCGAGGTGGGAAAGGAGTATAAGCCCGCATAAAGCGTCGCTTCAGCCCCAGGCAGAGCATAAGGGGAGGTAAGCACTCGGTCGAAGCGGATGCCAAGCAAGGGGTCGCGCTCATAGATACGCACCGAAGGATCTGTAGATACGAGATCAATCGAAGCCCCACTCGCGAGCAACCCGTCCGGACTTATCACAGTGACCACAACCGAGCTGGAGTGGTACGGCAATGGCGAATCAACAATAGCGGTCTTCCTCCCGATGCCCGAAGCGCCATCGAAATCAACACCATCCACCGTCCAGGCGTACGAGAGTGTATCTGGGTTGAGCCGCTTCCCTCCTGTGCTCCGCATATCGGCGACTGCCACGACCCGCACGCTCCCCCCAAGCGGCACCAGGGCTTTCCCCGGATAGAGTGGGGGCGCAGAGGAGAGAGGCTCGGCTACTAGGACTATGCCCTGGGGTGTGACTATTACTTGCTCTGTATACACGCTCCCCGCCTCGGTTAGCCGTACGACAATAGTGATAGGCACGCCTGCGGCCCCGAGCGTGATAGTAGCCGGGCCAGCGTTCCCGCTTGCGACCGTCTTCCCATTAGCAGTCACCGTCATTGTGGCATTCGCAACGTCTACCTGGTTTGCTATAGGCGTGATCCTCACTGTGCCGTACGGAGCCGGATTATCCGGAGTTACCGAGAGCGTAAACGGCGTTCCCGCGCCGAACGTCTGCGCGGACGCGAGAGATGGCAGAGCACACACGAGGCCGGCGAGGAGCGCCGCACGAGTATGGGGGCGCATAAAAGACATGCTACCAGTATATAACCTGCACGAGCGTTTATGCCGCCAAACGCAGCTCCTCGGGGATTACCTCGTTGTCGTTTGTAGCCTGTAATGCTTGAGACTCCGAGCGGGCCGCCTGCATTTGTTGTATACGGCTTGTTTGAGCCGACTGTTGCTCGGCAAGCCACGCAGTATTGGCCTTCTTCCACTTCGCATGTTTCTCTTTGTCGTGCGTGTGCATAGCGCTAGTAATCTTCCATATATAGAACGTGAATGTGGGTATGAGTGCGCCCACAAACGGCACCAGGCTCACGATGGCGCTTACGAATAAAGTCAAGAATCGCTTACGGCCCGCCTCCACATATTCTATAGGGCTGGTCATGAGAAAGAAAATGATAAAAAAGCCCCACCCAACAGCCGCTACAGCGAGTCCGAGAATGGCACCGAGCACGCCGATAACCGCAGGGATAGCCGGGAAGAGATACGAGGCCCCAGTCGCCAAGCCAGCAACCCATCCGGCAACCGAGCCGTATTGGGCGCCCACCACCGTACCCACAAGTGCCGGAGCGAAGAACACTAGGAACACACACATCAACTTAAGAGCATCAAAGACTACGGCAAGTGCGAACAGAAAGATACGCTTAATGTTTGACATGCTCGCGTGAGGCTCTGGCCCCGGACTTTTTGCGCGCGTGCGGGGCGAGAAACTCGGCATAGCTTATTTGATCGAGCCAGCCAGGTCGTGACGCTTCTTCTCCGCTCGTATAGCAAGCAGTTGTGACGGGTCGGAGGTTATAATTTGATCCTCTGTATAACTCGCAACGACCTTGATGGCGACGTGCTTTAGCCCAGCGAAGAAGAGCCCCTCCCCCACTCCCGCCTCAAGGAGGAGAAACTTCTCTTCATCCGTCAGATTGAAGGTTTCTTGCAAAAGATTGATGTCAGTAGGCGATTGCTTCATCAAGAGTTGTAAGCTCGAGTTGGTGAGAATGGGCCGCCCATACGGGCTCCGGAGGAAGTCCCCCACATCCTGAGTGATGGTCGCAACGCCGAGGAAATATTTGCGTCCGCGCTTAGCGACCGAGAAGAGGAAGCTCGCGGTGTCCTCGCTCTTCATCATCCACCACGCCTCATCTATAACAAGGAGCCGTTTCTTGAGCTCGTGGCGCACCGCGTTCCAGATATAGTGAGTCACGATATACATGGCCACCGGCTTCAGCTCGTCCTCCATGTCGCGTATGGAGAACACAACCAGTTGTTGATTGATATCGATGTTCGTCGGCTGGTTCAGGAAGCCGGTCCAGGTGCCGTGTGTATATTTCGACAGCCGCTTGGTCAAAGAATCACTTCCCTCCATGCCCATAAGCACGTTCTCGAAGTCAGAGAGGAGTGGGGGCTCCGCGCCGGTGAAGTCTGCCTCCCCCGTGATGTCTTTGAGCGCATAGGTCTCTGTTATGGCGCGGTCGACAATAGCATCCTCTTCGGGGGTGAGCCCGCCGAGCATGATGCGGAAGAGCCCGACGAGATTGATGATATTTGAGCGCAGAATATCCTTCGGGTTTTCGTCTTCGCGCACTGGTGGCAGGTCGAAGGGATTAATGTGATGCTCGGAAGAGAGTGAGATGTGGAAGGAGCGGCCACCGGTCGCCTCGGCGAGCTGATCATATTCACGTTCTGGGTCGATAATAATGACATCCGTACCAAACATCAGAGAGCGTAGGATCTCGAGCTTGGACGCATAGCTCTTGCCCGAACCAGATTTGGCGAAGATTACGGAGTTGTAGTTTTCGAGCGAGAAACGATCGAAGAGAATGAGGGAGGCGTTATGGCGGTTGAGGCCATAGAGGATGCCGCGATCACTCGTGAGGTCAAAGGAGACGAAAGGAAATATGGAGGCAAGCGGTGCAGAATTTAGCTTGGAATTCACCAGGAGCTCATCGGTCCCGAGCGGCAAACAGGAACGAAAGCCCTGCTCTTGCTGGAAGAGTGCCGGCTTCGTGTAGACGAGTTTTGAATCGAGAATACTGCGCAGGTCACCCTCTGTCTTATCAATTTCCTCCTTGGCATCGCCGTAGAGCGTGAGATACAGGCCGACATCGAAGAGCTTCTCTTGCGCTTGTTGGAGTGAGTCACGCAGCGTCTCGATGTTCTGGTACCCAGCGTCAAGGAGGGGGTCGCGCACCAATCCCTTAGCCTCACGTTCATTAATCTGGCTCTGTACCTCCGCGACCTTTTTCTGGAGCGTGCGGAGCGCAAGCTCGGTCTCTATGGGGTGGATGAAGATGGATACATCGAGCACTTTATCCAGGTTGATAACGGGAGCGAACCAGCCATCGGCGAGGAAGCGGGGATACGAGATGGTATAGAACGAACGCGCAAACTTCTCGCCAAGCGTGAGTTCTCGCGAGCCGATTTTGAGCGCGGTCGGCGCGATGGTATCGACAAGGTTGAGAGTGCCGGCACGATAGATATCAGAGGGCAACACGGGTACGATACCCGGCTCCTCTTTGTGTTTACGATTCAAGAAATCGAGTAAAGCCATAAGTGTGTTATGCGGCGAGACGGACCGGGTTCTCGAGCTCGCCTGGATTGAAGGCGCGATACAGGAGTTCGATGACCTCCTCGGTGCCAAGCGGCACCGTTCGTACTCCGGTACCCGAAAGCCCGGCGGCAACGAGCGAGACCCGTTGTTCAAGCTGGGCGCGATCTTCTTCAAAGTTTATTTCGGGCGTTGCGCCGACACCACGACCTCGTCGCAAGAATCCGGCGGCTTTGGCGATGGTCGTCTGCGGAGTATACGGCACAACAATATAGAAGGATTTGGTCATGATATTGGTCTGTCCTGCGAAGGAGCGTATGAATTCCATATATTCGCGAAGCTGGATGCGCATGAGCTCGGTTTTCTGCAAGGGAGCCTTCTCTTCAAGGAGGGCAAGATAGGGACGCAGGTCCATTTTGCGGGAATTGACGACGATTTGGATGGAGAAATCGAGCGTGTTGAGGAAATTTTGGAAACCCTCGGTAATGGCGCGTTGCTCGTCCGCGGCCTTGAGCGCAAAGTTTACTGATGAACACATAACAACGCCGCGATACCCGCCATCCGTGAGGACAATAACGCCATTCCGAATCTCTTTGACCGGGACGAAGGCTTGCGTAGGGTTTGAAGCGGTTGCCATGGCTAGCTTTCGAGCTCGTCCGGATTACCACCGAGCTTCTTCACATCGAGCGACCATGCAAGCTCCGAGAGCTTGCCGCGGGAGAGGCGCACCTCCCCGCGCCCAGCCGGGACTGGCTCGGGCACCTTGGGTGGAGCCGGATTTCTCGACGCCTCGTGTCGCCACAAGAAGAGCTTAGAACCTACATAATACTCGAAGCCGGCTTCGAGTACCGCAACAAATGGTTTCCCGTTGACCTTGTAGAACGCGAGTGCTAGAGCGAACGCGGCGACTGGCGCCCCAAATAGTAGCGCCAGATAGATTGGCAGATATATGAACAGGACGACACAAAGCCCCGCGCCACCAGCAATGTAGATAAACTGCTTGAGCGTAAGGGGTCCAACGATTTTATCTTCGATCTCAATGAACTGTGGCACCTGGTACTCCATTGACTACTAGTATACCAGGCTGCCGGTAATGAGGCCGAATAACCAGGAGACAACATTGAAAAATGGCCCGGCGAGTACGTACGAAAAGACGAGAAGGAAGAGGACAAGAGCCACGATGCCAGCACCCCTCATCTGCACCTCAAATTGGTGCAGGCCGCGCGCGGCCTGCCAAGGGAGGGCGGCACGAAGTGCGGTGAAGCCGTCAAGCGGAGGGAATGGGATGAGATTGAAGAGGCCAAGGAAGAGATTCACGAAGGCGATAGTCCCCGCGAGAGTGAGCGCTGTGGCTGGCAAGATGTCGCCACCAAAGCGCACTATGAGGCCAAAGATGAGTGCAAGTGCGAGATTCGTTGCGCTCCCTGCGACCGCGACAAGCGCCTCCCCCAACCGCTTATTGCGCAAGTTGTAGGGATTGTAGGGGACAGGCTTGGCCCAGCCAAAGAGAATAGGCGAGTGGGTGAGAATAAGGAGAGCAGGTATAAGCAGAGAGCCCATAAGGTCAATGTGCGGAATTGGGTTCATCGTAAGACGTCCGGCGTAACGAGCCGTTGGGTCTCCGAGGGCATCAGCGGCATACCCATGAGCCACCTCGTGGGCGATGATAGAGATGATAAGAACGATGAGCGAAAGGGCGATGATCATAGGTTGCTCGTAGCGAGGGGTATGGTACCATGCGGCGACCATGGCACGAGCTTGCGACATCACCGGCAAAAGCACGCAAATAGGCGGGCGCTACTCCAACCGCACTCGCGCGACGCAATTCAACCCCACGGGCAAGGTTCGCCGCAAGGCCAATCTCCAGCGTCGCCGCATCTACGTCCCCGAGCTCAAGAAGACGATTTCTATTGACGTTTCTACCAAGGGACTACGCACCATCAAGAAGCATGGTGCTCACAGCGCCCTTAAGAAAGCTGGTCTCATCTAGCGATTGAACGTCCGGGCGCTCTCGAGGATAGCTTGGTAGACGCGATCATCGTCGAGCGTTTGGTACGTCATCGACTTTTTCTTTTCTCCGATGATGCGGGCGACGATGTGCTTGGCCTGTGCGTAGGCGCGGATGACCGGTATCTTGTTATTTTGTTTGGCGAATGTGCTAAAGGCCTCGAGTTGGTCGCGTATTTCCTCGAGCATCGCTATCTGTGCCGGCAGTATCGCGAGCTTCTTCTCGTCAGCGAGCCACAGGCGCGACATGCGCGCGACATTTTGCGGCTCGATGCCGACGACGACCTTGGGAAGTACAGAAAGCTCGCCACGGAAATTGCTTGTCTCCGAGGAAAAATATTTTATCTTCCTGAGTGGTTCTTTCTCTTTAAGAATCTCCGCACGGATTTTTTCAAACTTCTGTGCTAAGGACTGTTGGCCAAAGGTAACGTCGATAGCCAGAGCCAGCCGTTCTGCCGGCTCCTCTCCACGTTGTATTTCAGTAACCAAATCAATGCCGTGAGTATAGTCATCGAAACGAGTAGTCCTAAATGGAACAGCGCCGGGACCAAGCCACCCATGGGACCGGATACCCTCGAACGTCATGGCCTCAAACACTCTCGAAGCCTTCTTGATGCTCTCGCCTTGCGTCTGGCCCTGTGTGCGTTCTTTCTGTTCTTTTGCGGCGAACACTTTTTCGAGCCGCTCCACCTCCTGTTCGTCCCGAGCTATTGCTTCAGGGCCGTAGAGGTCAGTGAATGAGTCGAGTGTCGTCTCGTGTTCAGCTAGTATGCGTTCTGCCTTGGCGAACACGGCCGGGTTCAGTGTTTCGGCCTGGGCAGCCGTGCCCCTAGTCGCTTGTGCTCCCCGCTCATTATTCGTGAGTCGTTGAAGTGGATTCTCGCCGAAAACCATCCGAGCACTGTATCACAGGCGCTAGGCGCTCGTGATACAGTGCTCCTATATGACATACACTGCCAAAACTTTTAATCTCCCCACCCTCGAAGGGCTTTCAGAAAAGCAGATTAAGGTGCATCTCGCCCTCTACGAGGGATACGTAAAGCACGTGAATCTCATTATGAGCACCATTGCCGCCTATGGGCACACGGACGACGAAGGCGGCAAGTATGCCGTCCGGGAGTTGCGTCGCCGACTCGGCTTCGAGTTCGACGGCATGCGCATGCATGAGTATTACTTCGAGCAGTTTGAAGGCGGTTCGACTCCGCTCACCACAGGCGAGAAGGGTGGGAGTCCGGAATCGGGCCTCGCCAGAGCTGCCGCAGAGAAATATGAGAATGGTGAGAATTTCATTGCACATATTAAAGATGTTGCTGGGACGCGCGGCATCGGCTGGGTCGTCGTTTACGCTGACCCTATAGCCAATGGTTCGACTTCGCTCACCACAGGTACCCTGCATACGGCCTTCGTCGGCGACCATGAGATCGGACAGCTCACCGGCCTGCCCATCTTGCTTGCTCTCGACCTCTGGGAGCACGCCTACATGGTCGACTATAAACCCGCAGAAAAGTCGAAGTATGTCGACGCTTTTTTCGCTAATGTTAACTGGCGCGTGCCCGAGGCACGCTTCGAGGCTGCAATGGCCACGAGTGCCGCGTAGGCGAGCACAACGAGGGTGAAGGGGAAGGCGGGGAGCGCATAGGAGGCGCCTGGTATCGAGGCGCTCGTGGTTGCCACGAAGACGATGTAGCTCGTCACCAGGTGGAGCGGCGCGCCCACTACCTGTGCGAAAGCAGGCACGATGCCCCCAAGGCTCGCACCGACGGTGCCCGCGATGGCCCCGAGAGCCATGGCAAGCGGGACCACTGGCGCCACCAGGAGGTTGGCGAGGACAGCTACGAGAGAGAGATTCCCGGTCTCATACAAGAGGAGCGGGAGCACCGCGAGTTGCGCGGCAAGCGTGGTCGCGAGTATGTTTTTGCCCCGTTTAATAAACGTGAGCTTTGCCTCAATCAGTGGTGCAAGCCAGACGAGGCCCGCGGTCGCGACAACCGAGAGATCAAAGCCTGGGTCAAAGGCGAGGAGGTACGGATTCCATAGGAGCATGAGGAGTGCTACGACAAGGAGCGCACGGCTCGCGGCATACGTTTTGCCCGTGGCGCGCGCATAGAGGGCAATGACCGCCATCAGCGTCGCACGTATCGCCGTTGCCGAGAGCCCGGCCACTCCAACAAAAAAGAGGAGAGCGACCACACCCGCGCCCGTTGCCCACCGGCGCCTGATGCTCAAAAAACTCAAGAGACTGGCCACACCGTTTGCCACCACCATCACGTTGTAGCCCGAGAGCACAATAATCTGCACCAGGCCGGTTTTAATAAATGCATCTTTCCACTCGGGTGGGAGCCCCGCCTTGCCGCCGATGACTATCCCGCCGGCAAGCGCCGAGTCGGGCGCAGGCAAGGTGCGCGCGAGCCCCGCGAGGAACCAATGCTTCACGCGCGCAAAGGCCGCCGGCACGGAGTACCACGGCGCGGGCTCTACCCTCCACAGTGAGCCGTACTCAACCAAGAAACGAGTGCCGCGCGCCTCAAGGTATTTGTCGTAGCGAAAGATGCGCCCGCCCTCGCTCGCAAACGGCTCGGGGGTGCCAAGTGTGCCGGTCAGGCGTACCCGCTCCCCCACCGCCACCTCCTCATAGCGTGTGAGCGGTACGATGGCGAGCACGCCTGTCTCCTCCCCACCTACCCCGTCGGGTACTTCGCTGCGTCGCTGTACTACGACGGGGATGCGCACGCTAGCAGGAGAAAATTGCGGATCGCCCGCCACGACGCCCTCGTAGGAGACGCGGTGCCGCAGGTCGCTGGCAAACGTGCTCGGCAGTGGCGTCTCAAAGAGCGCTGTGCGCCCTACCCCAAGGGCGACAAAGACAAACAGGAGTGCCCCGAGCGCGTAGAGGCGCCGCCCCTTCCGTAGGGCGGCGCCAGCTAGCAGCGTAGCGAGAACAAGCGCGAAGGCCGCGACGGGCCAACCCACCGTAAGCACGGTCCGGAGAAATATGCCGGTGGCGAAGCCAGAAACGATAGAAATAAGAACACTCACACGCCTCTATCCATCGCCTCGTTGGCGAGGGCGTCGGCGTCGCTGTTTTGCGCGCGCGGGACGTGGGTGAAGGAGACGGTGCCAAAGGGGGCAGCGGCCTCCGCAAGGCGTGCTTGCTGCGTTTTCATATCCGGATGCTTTATCTTCCAGATACCCTTCATCTGCTGTACGACGAGCAAGCTGTCCATCTTAACGGCGACCTCAACCTGCCCACGCTTCCCTGCCGGGACGAGCTTAGTGAGCGCCTCAAAGGCGAGGATGACTGCCTCATACTCGGCGAAATTATTAGTGCGGTGGCCGAGGAATTTAGAGACGGCGGCGACCGAGCTCCCGAGCTCGTCGCGAACTATAGCCCCGGCCCCTGCGGGGCCGGGGTTCCCTCTCGCGCCCCCGTCGGCATGAATGGTGTAGTGCATAGTATGGTGAGCAGGTCGAACCATTTAAGAAACTATACCAGGGACAAGTCAACAAGGCGTAGGCGCACGGGCTGGCCGCGGGTGAACATATCGCGCTCGAGATGCACGAGCATATTCGCGCGGCCGCCTGTGGCGAGAGCGTCGGCACACCTAGCGAGATCACCCTTCACGAAGAAGGTAATGGCCTGAAGCAGCTCTCGTTCTCGCACAATCGAGAGCTTCAGATGTTCACTCCCCTTCCCGAATCGCATAACCTTCTCGATGGCGACGTCACGTATGAGAAACAATGGTTTCGGATTCCCCATGCCAAACGGCGCAAGTCGACCAAGCGAAGCGAGAAGCGACAGTGTCGCCTCCTCGGGCCTGATCTCGGCATCTGCGTGCATCTGGCGCGCTTCACTCTTCGCGCCTACGCCTGCAAGCAGTTCGGCCGCCACCACCAGCCGGTCTTCAAGAGAAAAAATAGCATCTGCAGTGACTGAAAAACCACCTGAAGCCGCGTGCCCACCGAATTCGATAAACGCGTCGCGTGCGCCTGCCATCAGCTCCAGAGCATGCACTCCCCCGCCGCTCCTGACCGACCCTTTGAGGACCATATTCCCCTCTCTCCCCCAGAGGAAGACTGGCCGCTCATACTCATCAGCAATGCCATTTGCTACGAGGCCGAGCAGAGCTGGTCGCCAATCAGGGTCACCAAGCACAATGACCGAGCGTAGTTCCTGGCGTTCAGTAAGCCGGCTCCGCGCCGCGCGCGTGATGGCGCCTGCAGCGGCTTTGCGTTGGCGGTTCGCGGCCTCAAGACCTTTGGCGAGCCGTTCCGCTTCCGCCTCATCCTCGGTTGTGAAGAGTCGGAGCACATCGTAGGCGTCGCCCATGCGGGAGGCCGCATTGACGCGCGGGGCGAGCATGAAGCCGACATCATCCTCGGTGATAAAGCGCTGATTGATGCGCGCCACCCCACAGAGTTTAGCGAGGCCAAGTCGCGGCGATTTGCGCATCACGAGGAGGCCATAGCTCGCCAATATGCGATTCTCGCCGACAAGCGGGACCATGTCGGCAATGGTGGCAAGTCCCACCATATCGAGTAGCCACTTCTCCCATCCCTCCGGCACACGCTCTCGGAGCTCGGGTGCGATCGCGAGCGTCGCACACACCAACTTCCATGCGAGCCCAGATCCGCACAACTCTTTGAAAGGATACGTCTCATCTATACGCACTTTCGGGTCAACAATGGCATAGGCATCGGGAAGGGTCGGCCCGCCTCCGCCAGAGGCTATGGCGGGTAAATGATGATCAGTGATGATGATGTCCATGCCAAGCTCATTCGCCCGCGCGACCGGAACGACGTCCGTAATCCCGGAGTCGACAGTAACGATAAGCTTCGCGCCACGAGCAGCAAGCTTCTCAATTCCTGGGATGTTCATGCCATAGCCCTCCAAGTGACGATGTGGAATATAGTTCTCAAAGGTCGCGCCGACCTTCTTCAAAAAGTCGTGCATGAGGACGCCGCCCGGGCCGCCGTCACAGTCGTAGTCGCTCCATATCGCGATGCGCTCACCCTGCTTGATCGCACACGCAAGCCGCTCAGCCGCCTTCCTCATATCTGTCATCAGGAGCGGGTCATGCAGATGCTCATCATAAGAGGGGGAGAGGAATCGGCCTGCCTCCTCTTTTGAGCTGATGCCACGACGGGAGAGGAGCGAAGCCGTCAGGTCGTCATATTCAGATAGCTCGATTCGCACTAGTTCATCGAGTGGGTCATGGAGCGAGAACATGGTAGGCCGATTGTAACAGAGCCCGACTGCGCTATGATTTGGCAATGGACGACTGCATTTTCTGCAAGATTGTTCGCGGTGAGATACCGTCCTACAAGGTGTACGAGGACGACGTGTTCCTCGCCTTTCTTGATATCCATCCGCAAACACCCGGTCACGTACAAGTAATCCCGAAGGAGCACCACCGCTGGATCTGGGACGTCCCCGAGTATAGGCCCTATCTCGAGCTCGTGCGCACAATTGCCATTGCGTTGCGCAAGGCATTCGGCACCGACTGGATTCTCTCCAAGAGCGTCGGGGATGAGGTCCCCCACGCCCACATCTGGGTATTCCCCGGCGACTCAACAGGCGACAAGATGGATTTCAATGGGAACGCGGAGAAGATTCGAATGGCTCTCAAGACCCCATAGCTTCATTGCAAATAACTCATACCAATAGTAGTATTCTAGTATGAATACAGAAACGACCATAACGTTCAAGACTAAGAAGAAGCTACGAGACGCTGCCAAGCGTCGGGCGGCTCAGTTTGGTATCCCTCTCACCACAGTGCTCAACGCGCAACTTGCCGAATTTGCCCGATCTGACCAGTTTGAAATTTCTCTGACTCCCCGCCCCGAGAAGTTGCGCGAGTGGGAGCATATGAGCGAAGAGATGGATCGGCACCCGGAGCGGTTCAAGGGCTATGGTTCGGTAGAAGAGCTTTTCAAAGACCTTGATAAAACCCGCATTCGCAGATAAGCCCCTCTTATGCGCATTGTCCCGAGTAAGAAGTACATGCGTCAGGTGAAACGGATGCCAGCACCACTCTATCGCAAATTACGAGAGCGACTGACATTATTTATGGATGATCCATCTCATATTCTGCTCGACAATCATACACTTGGTGGCGCTCGGCGCGGTTATCGCAGTATCAACATCACTGGCGATTGGCGGCTCATATACGAACCAGTTAGCGATACTATTGCACGTCTGGTCGAGGTCGGCACACATCACGACCTCTACGGTTCTTAGTTTCCCGTCTCGAACACCCCTTTTTGTTATTACCGGCATGAAGTTACAGCCCGCCACTTTCGAGGGCGGTGATGCCCGGGAGAGTGCCGTGCGCGAGGAACTCGAGCATGGCCCCGCCGCCGGTCGAGACGAAGGAGAAGCGTGGCATAAGCCCCAAGCTCTCGATGGAGGCGACCGTGTCGCCGCCGCCTACGACCGAATGAGCCGACGCCCGCGCGATGGCACGAGCAAGAGCGTCGGTTGCATCTCTAAATCCAATTTCGTACTTGCCCAGGGGGCCATTCCACAAGATAGACGCGGCTTCACTGGCGAGATTAGCGAGGAGCGCAGAAGTCGCAGGCCCCACGTCGAGGATGACTTCGTCAGCCGCGATGTCATCTACCCGCGCCACCCGCGCTCTCTGGGGTGCGTCGACCTCGTCGACCGCATCACTAGGCACCACACGTACGTCGAGCGGTAAGACGAGCTTCGGATTCTTAAGTAATGCGGCTATTTTTGCCGTTGCCGCTCCAGAGGCAAGCGACTTCCCTATCTGGTGCCCCTGCCCTGCGAGGAAATCATTCGCCAAGGCGCCGCCGATGGCAACGCGGTCATAGATAGCGAGGAGAGTCTCAAGCACGCCCTCCTTGGTGGCAAACTTGGCGCCACCGATGATAGCGAGCGCTGGGTGAGTGGGCATAAGCGCCCCCCCGAGTGCAGCGACCTCCTCTTCAAGTAAGAGCCCTGCATAGGCGGGGAGGAGTGAGGGCACGCCCACAATTGAAGCATGCATTCGGTGACAGGTATCGAAACTATCCTCAACAAAGACATCGGCAAGGGAGGCAAGTTCCTTGGCGAAGGTCGGATCGTTCGCAACCTCACCCTTCTCACGCCGAAGATTTTCGAGCATCAGCACGTCGCCGGGTGCCATCCTGCGGACGGCCTCTCGCGCCTCGTCCCCGATAGTTGTGGGGCAAAAGTTGAGGCGCGGCAACAAAGTCTTCATTGCCTGCTCAACCGGCCTCAAGGTTTCTGCTCCCTTCTCACCGATGTGGCTTATCAAGATGACTTTTGCACCGTGCTCGGAGAGGAATCGTATCGTCGGCAACGCCTTTCTCAATCGGTAGTCGTTGGTCACGATTCCATTTTCTATGGGCACATTGAGCGCAGAGCGCACGAGAACGGGAATGTCAGTCAAGACTTGGATGTCTCGTATCGAACGCATAGTGTCACCCGAGCGACTTCACGAGCGCGCTGAAGGTGGCGCCATCGACGGAGGCATGTCCTACCAAGATGCCATCGATACCGGAAGCGGCGGTGAGATCGCACACATTCTCTGGCTCGACCGAACCGCCATAGAGGACACGAATACGTTCCGAGCTCTTCCCTGGCAGGAGCTCAGCAAGAATTTTTCGTATATAGAGGGCCATCTCGCCGAGCTCACCTGGATGCATTGCATCAGCTGCCGACTTTCCGATAGCCCAGACCGGCTCATACGCCACCACAATCTGACTGCGTTCTTTGGGCAGGAGTACCGCGAGCGCGCTCGTAAGCTGGTCGCGCACAAAGGAGAGATATCGCCCGTCTTCGTCGCGCTCACGTTCTCCGACACACAAAACAGGAGTGAGCCGATGAGCTATCGCATGCGCGATCTTTTCCGCGACGACACCATCAGTATCGCCCGCGGCCCGACGCTCGGAATGCCCGATGATGGCGTAGGTCGCTCCGGCCGCTGCGTAGGCTTGCGCCGTCGCCTCACCGGTGTGTGCGCCGCCAGTGGTCGCCGAAATATCCTGGGCGCAAAGAGATATAGATCCGGGTCGCGCGGCTTTGACGAGACCGAAGAGTGGCGCGGGTGGTGCGAGAACTATAGTGACGCCTCGCTTCGCGAGGCGCTTGGCGCGCGCGAGGAGCTCCTTGGCCCGAGCAACGTCCTCGACATAGGCTTTCCAATTAGCGATAACGAGCATTAAGCCAATGGTATCACGCCCATACAAGCCCTCTTTCGGAGAACTCGTTTTTGCTTGACAAATGCCCTATTTATGCAGTACACTGACCCCAGCTCTTTGATACCTTCAACTTGCGTTTGCCATAGCAGAAAGTGGCTTATCCATTAGGCCTTTCTCTGCTATGGCAAACCGAAGTCCTTTCGGAAGCCCGCTAGCACGCAACACGTTCTAACAAGAACACGTTGCACAACACGAGGAACACGTCATGGCTGACACGTTCGTCATGTCTGCCCGCCAAGCGGCGGAACTGGACCACGCCTTCGAGCGGAACGGTTGGACGCCCGCAGAGGTCAAGCAGCTTTCAAGCGGTGGGCTTCTGGCAGATTTCCGCCAAGTCCTCCTCGGCAATGCGACTATCATCGACCGTCAACGGTTCGACCATATCAAGGCATTGGCCGAGGCGATGATACCGCAACTGAAGACCGAGCACCTCATCGACCTCGACGCCGATCCCTTCCTGCCGAATGGCTGGAAGGGAGTCGAGAACCACCAGAAGGGTGACCAGCTCACCTGGAACAAGGACGCCCAGAAAGATGCCCTCTATCTTTCCGAGCGCCAAAAGCAGAGCCCGTGGCTCAAAGGCCACGAGCTCCGCAAGGAGCTGGGGAAGAAACCCGTCCTCTCTGCCAACGTCCTCGACTATCTCTTGGCTCACCCCGAGCTGATTCCCGAGGAGTGGAAGGGGAAGTACGTCTTCTTCTGGGGCACCATCTACCGCGACTCGGGCGACGACCTGTGCGTCCGCTGCCTCTGCTGGGACGGCGGCGGGTGGCGCTGGGGCCTCAGCTGGCTCGGCAGTGACTGGAGCGGCTACAGCCCTGCGGCTCTGCGCGCAAGTTGAACTTGGAACTTAGAACCTCGGGTCGCTGATTTTGCACTTTGGACCCTTGGAACTTTGTCCTTCCGGCCCGCATCTGTCTGAAATATGGCAGGTGCGGGTCTTCGTTTTGATACAATGATGCGCGGTAGTAGGTGCATACGCGGGCGATTACGGTTTCCCGCTACCGAACCCAGTATCCGTACGTTGAGAGCGCTTGCGATTACGGTTGCAGGCGGAGGATGTACGCAGACACTTCAAAAATGAAGATACTTGGTGTGGGATGCTAGAGGATTTTAGATCCCGAATACGATTCAGCCCCGAGAAATATTCAAGGGGCAGTGGCATGGACGGCATCCCATACGCAACCGCAACTCGGACGACAACCTGTACGTCCGCTACCTCTACTGGAACGACGGCAGGTGGAACTGGAGCAACAACTGGCTCGACAATGACTGGAACGGCAACAACCCTGCGGCTCTGCGCGCAACTCACTTCATTTCTCACCCCGCTATCCGCGGGGTTGAGTTTTTATCAGTTTCCCGTACCAGCCGCCGAGCATCTTGCCAACCTCATCTATCTTCACAGAGACCGCTACATATTTTTTGTTGTCCAGCGATTTCGTCTCCCATAGGACCATCAGCAGTATCTTCAAGGTATCCGTTTTCCGTATCGCAACCCGCACATACGGCGCTTTCTCCGATGGCCCAAGGAAGCCCGCAGATGCTATCGTTTCCATAATCTCAACGAACAATGTATCAACGCGCTCGCCAAGAGAATGTCTATGGAGTTTCGGAAGGATTTGGTAATACCCGTACCAGAGGAGATATGCACTCTTCATTTTCTGCAAGAGCGGCAGAAGTGTTGGGGGGGGGGGGAGCAT
>Ga0209515_10000853_pt1 | contig 52900 bp, 49 predicted proteins | sample Subgroupgradi54m_FD_187454 | JGI IMG/M metagenome (GOLD analysis project Ga0209515, IMG submission 187454) | Subsurface groundwater microbial communities from S. Glens Falls, New York, USA - GMW60B uncontaminated upgradient, 5.4 m (SPAdes)... ... | reverse complement strand
GCGTCTACAAACGCCTCTACGATTTACAATTTAATCTTTAAGTTCCAGGCAGGGAAATCTTAATTTTGGTAGTTTCGTCGGAACCTTTCTTCGGTTCCTCGATTTCGTAAGACTTGAGGTCACCCTTACCCAGCGTCGCGACTTTGTAAGCCCCTTTGACGGTGTTGTCGAGAAGCTTCTGAGTCCCGTTATTAACTCCCTCTACCATCGCTACAATCGGCGGCTTTTTATCCACCTGACTGACTGTTTCTTTGGTGAACTCCTTAGGTCCTTCGTAGGTAACTTGTTTGACGCCGCCGGCAAAGCCTTTCACCGCGGAGGTGGAGGTGGAAGTAGAGGTGGATTCGGCCGGTTCAGTAGCCGTTTCCTCCTCATCTTCTTCGTCGGGATCTATGCGATGTTGTACTGCTGAGAGATAGGTGGGGGATAGGATCAAGAGGCAGAGTAAAAAAAAGACAATTTTTTTCATTAAAGTCTCCCTTTTGGGCACAAGTATAGCGGCTCCTGCGCCAAATTGCCAGAGCTAAAGCCCTATGTTATACTACTTCGCCTTTTGCCATGAATCGTAACTACCGTTGAGAAAATAACTTAAATGAATACCGTGAGAATCGGACTTTTGGGATTGGGACAAATCGGCGGAGCTGTGTTTTCTCTCTTAAAAAGGAAAGAAAAGACGCTGGGCCGTGAAGCCGGAATCCATTTTGAGATTGCGGGAGTGGCGGTGCGCAGTTCCCGCAAGAAAAGATCCGTTCGTATTCCGGCTTCTCTCTTTAGACGCGCCGACGCTTTGATTCGCGATCCCCAAGTGGATGTCATCGTGGAACTCATCGGCGGGACAAAAGCCGCGAGACAGTTTGTCCTGGCGGCTCTTAGAAACGGAAAAGATGTGGTGACTGCCAATAAGGCGCTTTTGGCCGAACATGGCGACGAAATTTTTGAAACGGCGGCCGAAATGGGCCGTCAGATCTTTTTTGAGGCCTCCGTTGGCGGCGGAATTCCCATCATCAAAACTTTACGCGAAGGGCTCATTGCCAACCAAGTGGATTCGATTTATTCGATCATTAACGGGACCTCCAATTACATTTTGAGCGAAATGTCGGAAAGAAAATTGGATTTCAAAGAAGCCCTTCGAATGGCCCAGCGCAAAGGTTTTGCGGAAGCGAATCCATCCCTGGACATAGAAGGAATTGATTCGGCGCACAAACTCGCAATTCTTGTTCGGCTCGCTTTCGGCGGAAAAGTGAACTTTAAAGAAATTTATTGCGAAGGAATTTCTCAAATTCGAAATGAAGACATTGCGTTTGCCCAGGAATTCGGTTACCGGATCAAACTCCTTGCCATTGCCAAGCGCAGTCCGGACGGTATCGAAACGCGCGTGCAGCCGACCCTTCTTCCCGAGGCTCACATTTTGGCGAATGTCTCCGGCTCCTATAATGCGATTTTGGTAAAAGGGGATGAGGTCGGAGAAATCCTTCTTTATGGGAATGGTGCCGGTCCTCATCCGACCGCCAGCGCCGTGGTAAGTGATCTGGTGGATTTGGCCAAAGGGCGCACCGAATCCCTTAATTCACGCAAACTTTTGAAGATCAAAAGTATTTCTTCGCTCCTCTCCCGCTACTATCTTCGTTTTCACGTCATTGATAAGCCGGGAGTTTTGTCGAAACTCTCAAGCCTGCTCGGCCGTCACCGGATCAGCATATCGGACGTGATCCAAAAGGAGCGCAAGGCCGGAGGAAAAGTTCCTTTGATTCTTCTGACTCACGACACTTCGGAAAGAGAGTTGCGCAACGCCATTCGCGAGATTGACCGGCTGAAGATCGTCCGCGGAAAAAGCCAGGTGATTCGCATCGAATCGCAACCCCAATGACGCTTAAAAAAGTTCCCGTCAGAAAAATCGGGGTCATTGAGCGTTATCAGGAATTTTTGCCGGTCAACGAAGACACTCCGATCATTTCTTTAAATGAAGGAAATACGCCGCTTATTTTGGCGGAAACTCTTCCGAAGAAACTCGGGTTTAAAAACATCCGGATCTATTTCAAGTTTGAAGGCTTGAATCCGACAGGCTCTTTTAAAGATCGCGGGATGACAATGGCGATTTCCAAAGCCCTTGAGGCCGGCTCCAAAGCGGTGATGTGTGCTTCCACCGGTAACACTTCGGCTTCGGCAGCCGCTTTTGCCTCGCGCTGCGGTTTGAAATGTTTCGTTCTTGTTCCGGAAGGAAATATCGCCAAGGGAAAACTTCTTCAGGCTTACCGCTATGGTGCCAAGGTCATCATGGTAAAAGGGAATTTTGACGAGGCCCTTAACCTGGTGAAAGAAATTACGAAAAAACATCCCATTACGCTGGTGAACTCAATCAACCCTTATCGGATTGAGGGACAAAAAACGGCAGCCTTTGAAATTTGCGATGATCTGGGCGATGCGCCGACTTTTCACGCGATCCCCGTGGGAAACGCGGGTAACATCACCGCCTACTGGAAAGGTTACCGGGAATACAAAAAGGCGGGCCGTTCGGAAACCTTGCCGAAAATGCTGGGCTTTCAAGCGGCCGGCTCGGCCCCCATTGTTTTGGGACATCCGGTGGAAAAACCAGAAACCATTGCTACGGCAATTAGAATTGGAAATCCTGCCAGCTGGAAGGGTGCGATTGCGGCGCGGGACGAATCGGGAGGCTTAATTGATTCCGTGACCGACGAAGAAATTTCCTGGGCTTACCGGTTTATTGCCGAATCGGAAGGAGTCTTCGCCGAACCGGCGTCAGCCGCAGCGGTGGCTGGAGTTGTAAAGCTGACACAGAAAAAGTATTTTAAGGACGAAAAAGGAATCCGAATTGTCTGCACGCTCACGGGCGCGGGTCTGAAAGACCCCGATTACGCGTTGAGCTTTAATGACAAACCGGTGTCGGTGGAACCTAAAATGGAGGCGGTATTGAAGGCGATTTCTTTATGAAATATTTATTGTTGGCTTTGAGTGGGGCATCGGACCATCCGATGGAAGAGCTGGAGGGAAGGACTCCGCTTGAAGTGAGCAAGCTTCCGAATCTTGCCTTCTTATCCAAGGTCGGAAAAATCGGGCAGGCCCGTCCCTTAGATGACGGATTTGACGCCTCTCCGGAAGCGGCATTTCTGGCCATGCTGGGTTACGATCCGAAACAACACTACCACGGTCCCGGGCCTTTGGAAGCGGCGAACCTTGAAGTGAAAATGGAACCCAATGAAGTCGCCTTCAGGATGAATTTCATCACCGAATCTAACGGTGTTTTGACCGATGCCACAGCGGGGAACATCACGACGAAAGAAGCCCGCGCACTCGTGACTTATTTAAATAAGAAACTCGCGAGCGATTTCGTGAGATTTTTTGTGGGAAATCATCATCGTCACATTGCGGTCTTAAAGGATTCCCACGGTTTCAGTGCGCTTTCGGCCCACACGATTCCGGCGGAAGAGATTGCAGGCAAGCCCATTCAGCCTCATCTGCCGAAAGGTCCGGGTGAGGAGCTTTTGAAAAAATTAATGTATGACGCGAAACTCCTGTTGCAAGATCATGAGATCAATCAGGTCCGCATCGATTTGGGAGAAAATCCAGCTAACATGATTTGGCTTTCGGGACAGGGGACGACGCCGGCCCTCGAAAAATTTACCGATCGCTTCGGTCTTTCCGGGGCCATGGTGGCGGGAATCGAATATGTGAAAGGAATTGGCCGGCTTGCAGGACTGACACTCATCGAGGCCTCGGGTGCTACCGGGAATATGGAAACCAGTTATGAAAAAAAGGGCAAAGCAGTTTTGGAGGCCCTTCAGGAAAAAGATTTTGTTTGTGTCCATGTACGCGCCTGCGAAGAAGCTTCTCGTCAGGGGGATCTGAGGGCGAAAATCGCAGCTCTTGAAAACATCGACACCTTCATTATTTCGAAGTTCCGCGAATATTATGAAAAAAATCACGAGACACGGATTTTAATTGCGAGCACCCAGACTTTTTCGACACAGATGCGTCGGCCGGTCCGTGATCCGATTCCCTTTCTTCTGGTCGGTAAAAACGTAATGGCGGATGAAGGTGACCGTTTGAGCGAGCAGGCGGCCAAGGCTTCGTCTTTTCATGTGAACAAAAGGACCGAGCTCATCCAGCTTCTGCTTTCTCGCAAGGAAAAGATTTAATCTCTCCATGAGTCTCATCGTACAAAAATACGGCGGATCATCTTTACGGGACGTTAACCGGATCCAGTGGGTAGCCCGGCGCGTTGTGGCCAAGAAAAAAGAGGGGCATCGTCTGGTCGTGGTGGTCTCGGCCATGGGGGATGCGACGGATGAACTGGTTGATTTGGCCACCAAGATTACCCGCGAACCCCAGGCGCGAGAATTGGATATGCTCCTTGCCACGGGAGAACAAGTTTCCGTCGCACTTCTCGCGATGGCCATTCATCAATTAGGACAGAAAGCAGTTTCTTTTACCGGCCCGCAGGTGGGAATTCTTACGGACCGTTTTCATACGAAGGCGAGGATTCTTGATATCAATGCCGACCGTATCCGTGAAGCTTTAGACAAAGGAAATGTAGTGATTGTCGCAGGCTTTCAGGGAAAAACAGAGGGCGATGAAATTACGACACTCGGTCGCGGGGGATCGGACCTGACGGCGGTGGCCCTGGCGAAAGCGCTCGGCGCAAAACTTTGCGAAATTTATACCGATGTGGACGGCATTTACACGGCGGACCCGCGAGTTTGTCCTGACGCGAGGAAACTGGACGTCGTCAGTTATGAAGAAATTTTGGAATTAGCTTCTTTGGGAGCGCAGGTGATGCATTCGCGTTCCATCGAAGTGGGCAAAAAATTCAATGTGCCGATTGTTGTCAAAAATTCGCGCAACAACGGAAAAGGAACTTTGATTACGAAGGAGAACCGAAAAATGGAAGACGTAGTGGTGAGCGGTGTCGCTTTGGCGAACAATGAGGCGAAGTTGACGATTTTTAAGGTGCCCGACCAGCCGGGCGTGGCGTCAAAGATTTTCAAAAAAATCGCGGATGCCAATATCAACGTGGATATGATCATCCAAAATAAAACCGAAGCCCGGACTACGGACATTTCTTTTACCGTGGCCAAAAATGATCTCGCGCGTTCCCTTCGGGTAGTTCGCGACGCGGCCTCCCAAGTCCACGCAAGCCACGTGACCTGCGATGAAAATATCGCGAAGGTGAGCGTCGTCGGCGTCGGGATGCGTTCCCATTCGGGTGTGGCCTCCAAAATGTTCGGAGCGCTCGCAAAGCGGAAAATCAATATCGAGATGATTTCGACCTCTGAAATCAAAATTTCCTGCGTGGTGGATAGGAAGCGCGGCAAAGACGCCGTGCGGGCGATTCATAAGGAGTTTGGATTAGGCAGAAAGTAGCCAATTCATCCCCAGGGGGATAAATTACATTCTTCTATGATTCTCTTATATGACACAACCTTACGGGACGGGGCTCAGGGAGAAGGGGTCAGCCTTTCTCTTCAGGATAAACTTCTGATCGCGAAGCGCCTCGACCGTTTCGGCATTCATTATATTGAAGGCGGCTGGCCGGGCTCCAACCCCAAAGACATGGCGTTTTTTAAGGAGATCAAAAATGCCGGCATCCAAAACGCCAAGATCGTGGCCTTCGGCTCGACGCGCCGCGCCGACAAAAAAATCACCGAAGATGCGAATGTCCGTGCGCTTCTTGAAGCCGGCACCAAAACCGTAACGATTTTTGGAAAAAGCTGGGATTTTCAGGTGACGGAAGTTTTTAAAACAACGCTGGCGGAAAATCTCAAAATGATCCGCGAGACAGTTTCCTATTTAAAAGAAAAAGGGCTTGAAGTGATTTACGATGCAGAACATTTTTTTGACGGCTTCAAAGCCAATGAGGACTATGCGCTGAAGACCCTTCAGGAAGCGGCTAAGGCCGGCGCCGTCAATCTCACGCTTTGCGACACCAACGGCGGAACCCTTCCCGAGGAAATCAAAAAGGCAGTCGCGCGGGTTAAAAAAAAGGTCAAGACACCGCTTGGGATTCATTGCCACAACGATTGCAATGTGGCGGTCGCAAATTCGGTCGCGGCGGTGGAAGAAGGTGCGGTTTTGGTGCAGGGGACCATCAATGGTTACGGCGAGCGCTGTGGAAATGCGAACCTCACGAGCATCATTCCCATCTTGCAAATCAAAATGAAGAAACGCGCTCTTCCGGATTCAAAATTAAAAGAACTCACGGAGATGAGCCATTACGTGGCCGAGATCTGCAATATGCCGATGGAAACGAATCAGCCTTTCACAGGACGCTCTGCTTTTGCCCACAAGGGAGGGGTTCATATTGATGCGGTGCAGAAAAATGTGAAAACTTATGAGCACATGGATCCCGAAACGGTGGGTAATCGCCGCCGTTTTCTTTCTTCGGAGCTGGGCGGCCGGGCCAACTTGCTTGCGAAAGCACAAGGCCTTCACATCGATCTCAAAAAAGATGCTCCCGAGACCCGGCGGATTTTGGAAGAAGTGCAAAGGTTAGAAAATGAAGGGTATCAATTTGAAGCAGCCGAGGCGAGCTTTCAGCTTTTGATCCAGCGCCTTTTGGGACGCGAAAAAAAATTTTTCAAAGTGGAAAGTGCTAACGTACCGAATGAAAAAATCGGCGATGAGTCTTCCGTAGCGGCAGCGACCGTGAAGGTGTCCGTAAAAGGGGAATCCGTCGAAGCTAAAGAAGAAAAAGGGGACGGACCGGTCGACGCGCTTTACAAAGCACTCAAGAAAGCCCTCGTAAAATTTTATCCGGTTCTGAATGAAATTCATCTCACCGACTATAAAGTCCGCGTGGTGGATTCTAAATCCGGCACGGCGGCCAAAGTGCGGGTCTTTATCACGTTTCAAGATGAAAAAGAAGATTGGACCACCGTCGGTGTGGATAAAAATATCATCGAAGCCTCCTGGAAGGCCCTCGTGGAGGCCATTGAATACAAGCTTGCGCGCGGATGACTGAACTCGCGCCGCGTTATCAATCCCAGGAACTCGAAGCGAAGTGGTACGAGTTTTGGGAGGCGCGCGGACTTTTCTCGCCTAAAATCGATCCGAAGAAAAAACCTTATGTGATCGTCATCCCTCCGCCCAATGTGACGGGAATTCTTCACATGGGTCATGCCCTCAATAACACCCTTCAGGATATTCTTGTCCGCTGGCACCGGATGAAAGGGGAGCCCGTTCTTTGGGTGCCCGGCACGGATCACGCGGGGATTGCCACGCAAAATGTCGTGGAAAAAAAACTGGCCAAGGAAGGGAAAAAACGCCAGGACCTCGGCCGCGAGAAATTTTTGGAAGAAGTCTGGAAATGGAAAGAGGAGCATGGCAACACGATTACGCGCCAGCTTCGCCGGCTCGGCGCTTCCTGTGACTGGTCGCACGAGCGTTTCACGATGGACGAGGGACTATCGCGCGCAGTCCGGGAAGCTTTTGTGCGGCTTTATGAAAAGGGCCTCATTTATCAGGGAAATTACATTATCAATTGGTGCCCGCGCTGCCAGACCGCGCTTTCCGATGAAGAAGCTCCCTATACGGAAACGGAAGGGAAACTCTATTATTATTATTATTTGGTAAAGGACAAAGGAAAACTTACGAAAGAAGGCGCCCCGCTCATCGCTACCACCCGCCCTGAAACCATGCTGGGTGATACGGCCATTGCCGTTAACCCCAAGGATCCGCGCTACAAAGATCTCGATAAAAAAGAAATTTATCTCCCGCTGCAAAACCGGCCGCTCCGTGTGGTCCGCGATGATTTTGTGGATCCGGAATTCGGAACCGGTGTCGTGAAAGTAACGCCCGCCCATGACCCGAACGACTTTGAAATGGGGATCCGTCATAAACTCGAACAAAGAAATATTTTGCACCCCGACGGCAGAATCAATGAAATGGGAAAACCTTACGAAGGCCTCGATCGGTTTGAAGCGAGGAAAAGAATCATCGAAGATTTAAAAACCGCGGGGCTTTTTGAGAAAGAAGCCCCGCATCGACACGCCGTGCCGCATTGTTACCGCTGCCACACCGTCGTCGAACCCTATTTCTCGAAACAGTGGTTTGTGAAGATGAAGCCCTTGGCTGAGAAGGCCTTGAAGGCGCACTTGCAGGGAAAAACTAAAATTTTTCCGGATCGGTGGAATAAAGTTTATACCAATTGGCTGGAAGGAATCCGTGACTGGTGTATTTCGCGGCAAATCTGGTGGGGTCACCCAATTCCCGTCTGGTATTGTGAAGGAGACGGTACGTGCCTCCTTGAGTGTAAGAAGCCGATTGTCAGTCGCAAAGACCCGACCGAATGTCCTGTCTGTCGTTCAAAAAATCTTCGCCGTGACCCGGATGTACTCGATACCTGGTTTTCTTCCTGGCTCTGGCCTTTCTCGACGTTGGGCTGGCCCCCTTCGGGGACTGCCATCCGTGGCACTGGCAGAGCCGGTGCTTCGCCGCCTAAAAAAACGAAGGACCTCGCTTATTTTTATCCGACGACCGACCTTGTGACTGCACCCGAAATTCTTTTCTTCTGGGTGGCGCGCATGATCATGGCAGGCCTTGAATTCATGGGCGAAGTTCCTTTTAAAAATGTTTTGATCCACGGTACGGTGCGCGCCCAAACGGGCCTCAAGATGTCCAAATCACTCGGCAATGCGATTGATCCCTTGGAAGTGATCGATGAAATGGGGGCCGATGCCCTCCGTCAGAGCCTTGTGATGCTCGCCGCGCAAGATGTTTATCTCTCCCGCGAGAAATTTGAAGTCGGCCGCAATTTCACCAACAAAATCTGGAACGCGGCTCGGTTTGTTTTTATGAATCTCCAGGATTTTAAAGAAGGAGAGCTTAATCCGAATCTAGATTTTAAAAAGCTCGCTCCGGTCCATCGCTGGATCCTCTCGCGCCTCGAAGAAACGATTCACGAAGTTGAAGAGAATCTGAACCGCTTTGCGCTGAGTCAAGCGGCGACTTTGGTCTACCATTTTGTGTGGGGAAAATTCTGCGACTGGTACATCGAATTAGTAAAACCGGCTTTGGCCCAAACGGGATCGGCCGAAAGACGCAACGCGCAAAAAGTTCTCTTTTTTGTTTTGGAACGGACCCTTCGCCTTCTTCATCCTTGGATGCCTTTTATCACCGAAGAGCTTTGGCAGAAAATGCGCGAGTCCGCCAAAGATGGAAAAAATTGGCCCCTTACTTTAATGAAAGCGCCGTGGCCTTTTGAGGCGAAAAAACATTTTCAGGACGCCGAATCGGAAAAGAGTTTTCGCGTGTTGGAACAAGCAGTCGGCGGCGTGCGTGAGCTCCGGGCGAATCTGAATATCCCGCCGGGGCAAGCACTTAAAGCCGTCATTCGGTATCACGATGAAAATGCGCACAAGGCGCTTCAAGTTTTCGAAAAAGAAATCGCGCGGCTTGCGCGGCTAGAGTCCTTGGAATTCAAAAAGGATTTCAAGCGCGGCAAATCTCACGTCGGCCACGCGTCGCAGGACATCGAAGTTTTCATCGAAATCGCGGGCGTGGTGGATCCCGAGAAGGAACGCATGCGTATTGAAAAAAAGATCCAGGAGGTTCAACATTATATAGAGTCCCTACGCAAGAAATTGGAGAACCCGAAATTTGTCGAGAACGCGCCGGAAGAGCTGGTCACGGAAGAGCGCGGCAAGCTTTTCGACGCCGAAACCCTTCTCAAGACGCATCGTGAACATCTCGTGCTTTTTGAGAAGAATTAACTGAAATAAAAGGAGGATAAAGATCATGAAGAAGTGGATGGCAGTTCTGATTTTGAGCGTTGTGTTTTTTGGTTCAAGGCCGCTTTTTGCGGGGGATTACCCCGATCCCTATGAAGTGGGAAAGCAGTATTACACCCTTCTCTTGGAGAATGAGCGGGTCCGCGTCTCGGATGTGAAATTCAAGCCGGGTGACAAAATGGCCATGCATTCGCATCCCGAACATTTGGTCTATGCCCTGACTCCGGGCAAGATTAAATTCGAATATCCGAACGGCACAACGAAGGACGTCGAAGTGCAAACGGGACAAGTCCTTTGGGCCGGCGAGGAGTCACACGCGACGGATAATATCGGCGGCACGGATTTGCACGTGCTCGTGGTCGAATTGAAAAAATAAGCCCGTGGTTGTTACACCCAGAACCCGTTCCCTGATCCGCGAAGCCCTTCGCGAAGATCGGGGAACGGGAGATCTCACCACTGAAACGTTGATTCCCGCGAAGGCTCGGGGGAAAGCCGTCGTTCTCGCCAAACAATCCGGAATTTTCTGCGGCGGCCCAGTTGCCCAAGAAGTCTTTCGCCTCCGCGACACATCGCTTCGAATCAAAATTCACGCAAAAGAAGGATCGCGCATTTCCAAAGGAAAAAAAATCCTTACGATTCGGGGCCGGACCCGTTCCATTCTTGAAGCCGAGCGTGTTGCGCTGAATTTTCTGGGGCACTTATCGGGAATCGCGACACTGACACGCGCCTTTGCGGACAAAGTCAAAGGAAGCAGCGCAAAAATTTTTGATACGCGCAAAACCACACCCCTTTGGCGAGAATTAGAAAAATATGCAGTCCGGACGGGCGGGGGAGAAAATCACCGCTTCGGGCTTTGGGATGAAGTTTTGGTGAAGGACAATCACTGGACTGCAATTTACGAGATTCTCGACCGCACACGCTGTCGTTACTTCAGTCAGAAATTAAAGCCTCTCCAACGTCGAAAAATTCCGGTAGAAGTGGAAGTCCGGAATTTGAAGGAACTCGCTCACTTATTGGAAGGGACTTTTGTTCCGGACCGGATTCTCCTGGATAACTTTTCTATCCGTGAATTGAAACGGGCGGTTTTATTTGTGAAAGGACTCGACCGTGTCCTGAGATCCCGTTATGGGATTCGCCGCAAACTGCCTCTCTTGGAAGCCTCCGGCGGAATCAATCTCGCGAACGTCCGCGCGGTGGCCCAAACCGGCGTCGACCGCATCTCCGTCGGTTTGCTCACGCATTCTGCTCCGGCGCTTGATTTTAGTCTTATAATAGTAAAGTAGTCGGTATCATTATGGAATGGATTGAAAATAAAAATAAAGAAGGAGAAGGAAAATGAAAAAGATCGGGATGATCGCTATGGGGATTTTTTTGACAACAGGACCCGCGTGGGCTGCCTCCGCCAAAGCGGTGATCAATCCCACAACTCCGGATTCAAAGCTATCGGGTTCAGCGACTTTTCAAGATACCGATGAAGGGCTGGACATTGAAGTACAGGTATCGAATGCCTCACCCGGCCTTCACGGTTTTCATATCCATGAAAAAGGCGACTGTGCAGATTCCGGAAATGCCGCAGGCAGTCACTATAATCCTGACCACGCGAAACACGGTTTTCTTCCCAAGGAAGGTTTTCAAGCGGCGCACGCGGGAGATTTCGGCAATATTGAAGTTGGTTCGGATGGTACGGGTTCAACCAAACTGTTGATTCCGGGATTGAGCGTGAGCGGCGGCAAATATAATGTAGAAGGCCTCGCGATCATTGTTCATGAGAAGGAAGATAATTTCGGACAGCCTACCGGCAATGCGGGCGCTCGCATCGGTTGCGGGATCATTCAGAAGATCGAATAGAGGAGAACGCCTGTTTTTAAGCTTGTCACCCATTTAAAGCCTTGCGGTGACCAACCGCAGGCGATCGAGGCCCTGACGAAAGGGCTCCATGAAGGGTTGCGCGAACAAGTCTTGGTCGGTGTCACGGGATCGGGCAAGACCTTTACGATGGCGCAGGTGATTGCAAAGTGGGGGAGGCCGGCGCTTGTCATCTCTCACAATAAAACACTCGCCGCCCAGCTCTATAGTGAGCTGAAAGATTTTTTCCCGGAAAACGCCGTCGAATATTTCGTCTCCTATTATGATTATTACCAGCCCGAGGCCTACATCCCTCACACTGATACTTACATCGAAAAAGATTCATCCATCAATGATGATTTGGATCGCCTGAGGCTGCGGGCGACCAGTTCCATCCTCTCGCGCGAAGACACGATTGTCGTCTCAAGCGTCTCCTGCATCTACGGCCTCGGTTCCCCCGAAGATTGGCAGGGGATGCTCGTGCAAATTCAAAAAGGACAGAGCTTCGAGCGGGACCAATTTTTGTCGGCGCTCATCGGAATTCAATACGAACGGATTGAAGGGGAATTGAAACGCGGCGCTTTTCGGGTTCGCGGCGGACGAATCGATCTTTTTCCTTCTTACGGCGAGAATCCGCACCGCATCGAAATCGAAGACGACCGGGTTCAGTCCATCACACTCCTTGATGCCGCTCACTTTACTCCGCTGCGGGAGCTTGAGAAGCTGGCTATTTATCCGGCCAAGCATTTTGTCACGCCCTCGCACCGTTTGGAGAAGGCCCTTCAATCCATTCAGGAGGAGTTGGTTTGGCGAGTAAAAGAACTGACGCTGCAGGGAAAGGATTTGGAGGCGAAGCGTCTCGAGTCACGTACCCGCTATGATTTGGAGATGCTGCGCGAAGCAGGGTTTTGCACGGGTGTTGAAAATTATTCCCGACATCTTTCGGGCCGCGCGCCCGGTTCGCAACCTTACAGCCTTCTCGATTATTTTCCCAAGGGATTTATTACCTTGATTGACGAATCCCATCAAACCCTTCCGCAGATTCGCGGGATGTATAACGGCGACCTTTCACGCAAAAAAGTTTTGGTCGAACACGGCTTCCGGCTTCCTTCAGCCCTCGACAACCGGCCGCTGCGGTTTGAGGAATTTGACCGGATGGTCGGCCAATTGATTTATGTCTCCGCCACACCGAGCAATTATGAAATGCAGCGCGCCAAAAAAATTGTGGAGCAGATCATCCGCCCGACCGGTTTGACGGATCCCGAGATTGAAGTGCGGCCCTCAGAAGGCCAGATCGATAATTTGATCGCAGAGATCAAAGCGCGCGCCAAGAAAAAAGAGCGGACGCTCATTACCACGCTTACCAAACGGATGGCGGAGGATCTGTCGCGTTTTTTAAAAGAAGTGGGAATCAAGGTCCATTACCTCCATTCCGAGCTCGATGCCTTTGAACGGATGGAAATCCTGCGCGATCTTCGCCTGCAAAAGTATGACTGTGTGGTGGGGATCAACCTTCTCCGAGAAGGCCTCGACCTGCCCGAAGTCTCACTCGTGGCCATTCTCGATGCGGATAAGGAAGGATTCCTGCGGAGCGAGGTTTCGCTCATTCAAATCGCAGGTCGTGCTGCCCGCCACCTCAATGGGAGAGTCATTATGTATGCCGATATGGTTACCGACTCCATGAAACGGGCCATCCAAGAGACGGGGAGGCGGCGGAAGATTCAAGAAGAATACAACGTAACGCATGGAATCACGCCTGTTTCCATTCAAAAAGAGATCCGGGAGGGAATTGAAAAATACCGGCAGGCCGAGGAGCTGGTTTCGGAAGTTGTGGGGGAGGAACAGGCCGAACACGACCTCAAAAGCTATTTGGCCCACTTGAAAGAACGGATGGAACTCGCCGCTCGGTCGCTTGATTTCGAATTGGCTGCCCGTCTGCGAGACCGAATCCGCAATTTAGAGCAAGAAAAAGGCATTCCTGTATTGACAGGAAATTCTTCTGTCTCCTATAATGCCCAAGAGAGAAAAAGTTTCTCAACAACTCATCCAGCAAAGCGGAGGGAACGAAAGAAGTGACGGACGAGACCTTTAAGTTTTTCGAAGAAAATAAATTTGTAGCTGTGATTCGAACGAGTTCCAGTGAAGATGCCGAAGAACTTTTTAAGGCAGTCACCGAAGGCGGCATCAAAATTATCGAAGTCACTTTTTCCGTCCCGCAGGCAACACGCCTCATTGAAAGTTGGAGTAAAAAAGACGGGCTCTTGGTCGGAGCGGGGACTGTTACCGACGGCGAAATGGCCCAGCGCGCAATCAATGCGGGCGCTAAATTTTTAAGCAGTCACTACACGGATCGTGACGTAGTCAGCGTGGGAAAAAATAACAACACCTTCCTCATTCAAGGCGCGGCCACTCCTACCGAAGCCGTCAACGCTTGGCATCTCGGGGTTGATCTCGTGAAAGTGTACCCGGTCGATTTTTACGGCGGCCCCAGCTACATCAAAGCCCTCAAAGGTCCGCTTCCTTTCGTTAAATTTATGGCTGCGGGCGAGATCACGCTGGAGAACGCTTTTGACTATCTCAAATATGCCTGCGGCGTCGCTTTAGACCGTTCCTTTTTCGACCGGACCCTTATTCGCTCCAATAATTGGCAGGCCATTACCGACCGTACCCGCCAGCTGACCCAGAAGCTCGAGTCCCTTAGGATCGGCAAGAACGCCTCCTAAGTCCTTTAGCTTTCACCTCTTCCGTCTTCTTTTGACAAGAAAAGCGGCTGTGTTATAATAACCCCTCTCTTTTCAGGGACTTACACCAATTTTCGAATTCCCTGAGAGGGAATTTTTTTCTCTAAAGGAGGCACTCATGAAACGTATCCTCTTTTTTCTCATCTTTTTGAATTTGATCGCCGGAGTTCCCCTTCACGAATCCCGGGCAGAGGAAATCTACGGGCAATTTCCCACGGGACTCCTCCAGTTAGAGAAAAAACATCCCTATTATGTCTATGTTCCCGAGGCCTATTCGCCCGATAAAGGCTGGCCCATGCTTTTTCTTTTGGGCAAAAGAGGGGATGAGCCCAAGGAGATCATCGGATCTTGGGTGGATTGGGCGAAACAGAATCAATTCATCGTGTTGGCACCCACGAATGTAGCGCCGGAAAAAGATGTTCCGGAATTGGCCGACCAGTGGCTTCTTTCCGTCAAGCAGGAAGTCAAGGAACGCTACAAAATTGATTCCGCTAGAATTTTTTTGGTGGGACTGGAATCCGGCGCTCATTATGCGGCTTACCTTGGCACGCGATACCCTCAGGAATTTTCGGGGGTGGTGTTGGTGGGCGGAGCGTGGCCCGGGTCTTTTGAAAAAATTATCAAGCCCTCTTCGGATCCCGACAAACAAGTTCCTTTTTATGTGCTGATGAATCCCAAAGGAGAGGGGTACGGCGCGGTGGAAGCAAAGGCGAATGAATTTGAAAAAAAAGGTTACCCCGTAACTTTGGAATCCTTAAAAGACGTTGAAGATATTTCAGCCGTGCGGGATCGTTTGACGCAGTGGGTGCGGAAAGAATCGGAAGCCCGCGCCATTCTCAAAGAAAAGCCGAAAAAGACTTTCAAACAAAAGAAGGATCGTTTCCTGCGCGACTTTTTTACGATTTAACTTATGGAACTTACCGGCGCAAAAATAATGATCGAGTGTTTGAAAAAGGAGGGGGTCGAAGCCATTTTTGGCCTTCCGGGGGGAGCCATCCTTCCAACCTTTGATGCCCTCTATGATTCCGGCTTGAGATTTATTTTGGTTCGTCACGAACAAGGCGCAGCCCACATGGCCGACGGCTATGCGCGCGCCACGGGGAAGCCCGGCGTTTGCCTGGTGACTTCGGGCCCCGGTGCGACGAATCTCGTGACGGGAATTGCCACGGCCTACATGGATTCGGTACCGATGGTTTGCATCACAGGTCAGGTGGCGACCAGTGCGATTGGCTCAGACGCTTTTCAGGAAGCAGATACCGTCGGCATCACGCGCCCGATTACCAAACATAATTATCTGGTGAAGGATGTCCGCGATTTGGCGCGCGTTATGCGGGAAGCCTTTTATATAGCCTCCACCGGCCGTTGTGGTCCGGTGTTGGTTGATTTTCCGGTGGATGTGAGCCGGGCTAAAACAGAATTTGTTTATCCAAAGAATGTGGATATTCGCGGCTATAAGCCGACATTGTCAGGCCCTCCGAAGCAAATCGAAAAGGCGGCAGAAATAATTTTGCAGGCGAAACGTCCCGTACTTTACGTGGGCGGCGGCTGCATCGCTTCCGGCGCTTCGGCCGAGCTTCTCGAATTCGCACAAAAGACCGGAATTCCTTGTACGACTACCGTGCATGGGCTGGGAGCTTTTCCGGAAACTGATCCGCTTTCCCTTCGCATGCTCGGAATGCACGGCACTCATTATGCAAATTATTCCGTTCAAAATTCGGACGTTTTGATCGCGGTCGGCGCCCGTTTTGATGACCGGGTAACGGGCAAGATTGATCTCTTTGCACCGAAAGCCAAGATCATTCATATCGACATTGATCCTTCGTCGATTTCCAAGACGATCCCTGTTCACGTCCCCATTGTGGGAGATGTGAAATACATTTTGCGCGAACTCACGGGGCTTGTGAAGAAATTGGATATCGATGAGTGGCATGAGCAGATTAAAGAATGGAAAAAGAAACACCCGCTTAAATACGATCAATCGGGAAAGCAAATTCGCCAACAGTATGTGATCGATAAGGTCGGCGAACTCACGCATCATGACGCGGTCGTGACGACCGGCGTGGGCCAGCATCAAATGTGGACGGCTCAGTGGTACGGCTTCCGCCATCCGCGTTCCATGATCACATCCGGCGGACTCGGTACTATGGGTTATGGATTTCCCGCCGCCATCGGAGCCAAAATCGGCCGGCCCAAAGAGACAGTTTTTTGCATCGACGGCGACGGTTCCTTTCAAATGACGGCGTGTGAACTGGCGACGGCGGTTTATTACAAAATTCCGGTGAAAGTGGCGATCATGGACAACGCCCATCACGGAATGGTGCGTCAATGGCAGGAACTTTTTTATAACCGGCGTTACTCCGCTTCAGAGCTCGGGCCGTCGAATCCGGATTTTGTTAAAGTTGCGGAAGGTTATGGAGCCATGGGGATTCGGGTTTCGGAAAAAGAAGAGGTGGTTCCCGCCATCGAAAAGGCGCTCAAGCACGATGGGCCGGTTGTTCTGCATTTTGTCGTTGCTAAAGAGGATAACGTTTATCCGATGGTTCCCACGGGACACGCCCTTGATCAAGTTATGGATATGGCTTAAAAGGAGATCGCATGAAACATACCATTTCCGTGTTGGTAGAAAATCATTTCGGAGTTCTGGCACATGTGGCCGGACTTTTTTCCGCGCGAGGTTTCAACATTGACTCGCTCGCCGTCGGTGAAACGGACGATCCCACGGTTTCGCGGATGACCATCATGGCTCACGGCGACGAACGGATCATCGAACAAATTATCAAACAATTGAACAAACTGATTGATGTCATCAAGGTGCAGGACCTTACGGAGGAAGAGACGATATCCCGCGAGCTCGTTCTGATTAAAGTGAATGCGACCTCTGCCGGCCGCTCGGACATTCTCCAAATCGTCAATACGTTCCGGGCCAAGGTGGTGGATGTGAACCCGCACTCCCTCACGGTCGAAGTGACGGGCACCGAGGAAAAAATCGATGCCATGCTGGAGCTTCTGCGTCCCTTTGGGATCAAAGAAGTTGTGCGGACCGGTACGATTGCCTTAGCCCGGAAAAGCGAATTGACTTTAAAAAAGGAAAAAGGCGAATCCACAAAAGCGCAGTCCGCTTCGAAGGAGAAAGAGTAATGCCCGTAAAAATTTATTACGATAACGACGCTGATTTAAGCCTCCTCAAAGGCAAAAAAGTTGCCATCGTGGGCTACGGCATTCAGGGCCGCGGGCAAGGACTCAATCTCCGCGATTCGGGAGTCGACGTTCTCATCTCTCAGAGAAAAGGCGGTAAGAATTACGAGCTCGCCTTGGAAGACGGCTTTGAGCCGGTGACGGCCGAAGAGGCGGCCAAAGAAGCGGACATCATTCAAGTTCTGGCGCAGGATCATTTGCAGGCGGAAATTTATGAAAAAAGTATTCGTCCGAATTTGAAGCCGGGGAAAGCGCTTCTTTTTTCGCACGGTTTTAACATTCATTTCGGCTACATTAAGCCGCCTAAGGAAATCGATGTTTATATGGTTGCGCCGAAAGGCCCGGGCGCTTTGGTGCGCAGTCAATTCGTGGAAGGCGGAGGCGTGCCGTGTCTCGTGGCGATCCATCAAAATGCGAGCGGCAAGGCCCTGAAACTTGCACTGGCCCACGCGAAGGCCATCGGCGGAACGCGCGCCGGCGTGATTGAAACCTCTTTCAAGGAAGAAACCGAAACGGATCTTTTTGGGGAACAAAGTGTTCTCTGCGGCGGTTTGAGCGAACTCATCCGCGCGGGTTTTGATACTTTGGTGGAAGCGGGCTATGCCCCGGAGATGGCTTATTTTGAATGTCTTCATGAAGTGAAACTCATCGTGGACGCCGTTTTTGTTTCCGGAATCAGCGGGATGCATCGGCGGGTTTCCGATACCGCCGAATACGGCGATTACACGCGCGGCAAAAGAGTGATTTCCAAAACGGCGCGCGAAGAAATGAAAAAGATTTTGAAGGAAATCCAATCCGGCAATTTTGCCAAGGAGTGGATGGAGGAAAATAGAAAGGGAAGGCCCAATTTCAACCGGTTGCGTGAAGAATGCGACAACCACCCGATTGAAAAGGTGGGCGCGCAGCTCCGTAAGATGATGCATTGGATTCAAGACAAGAATCCAAGCCAGACGCCTGCAGCTTAAGATGTTCCAAGGAAGCTATGAAAGAAACGAAGAGGAAAATTTATATTTTCGATACGACGCTTCGCGACGGGGAACAATCTCCGGGCGCTTCCCTCACTCCCGAAGAAAAGGTCAAGATTGCCAAGCAGCTCGAGCGTCTCAATGTCGATGTGATTGAGGCGGGATTTCCCGTCTCTTCGCCCGGTGAGATGCGCGGGGTTGAGCTCATCTCCCAGGCGGTTTCCAATCCTACCATTTGCGCCTTAGCCCGCATGATTCCCAAGGATATCGATGCGTGCCGAAAGGCGCTGGAGCGCGCCAAGAAAAAACGGCTGCACGTTTTTCTCGCCACTTCTCAAATCCACCGCGAATATAAGCTGAAAAAAAATAAAGAAGAGATTCTTGAGATTGCAGTCAAAAATATCAAATCCGCGCGCAAAGATTTTCAGGACATCGAATTTTCTCCCGAAGACGCGGCCCGCACCGAGCGCGATTTTTTGGTCGATGCGGTGCAAGCCGCCCTGGACGCGGGGGTGAGCGTTGTGAATATTCCCGATACGGTGGGTTATGCCGTGCCTCAGGAATTTGGCGATCTCATTGCTCATCTCATCAGAAAAATCCCGGAACTCGGAAAAAAAGTTACCCTTTCGGTTCATTGTCATAATGACCTGGGGCTTGCGACGGCCAATTCACTGGCCGCGGTTTTGGCGGGAGCCAATCAAGTGGAATGCACCATCAATGGGATCGGGGAACGGGCCGGCAATGCCTCGATGGAAGAAATCGTCATGGCGATTGATACGCGCTGCGATTTCATCAATTGCACAACTCAGATCCAGACGGAAGAAATCACAAAAACTTCCCGCCTCGTTTCTCATCTGACGGGAATGGTGGTCCAGCCCAACAAGGCGATCGTGGGTCGCAATGCCTTCTCGCACGAATCGGGAATTCATCAGGACGGAGTTTTAAAAAAGCGCCAAACTTACGAAATCATTGATCCAAAACGAGTCGGTCTCACCGGCAGCCAAATTATTCTCGGAAAACTTTCCGGCCGTCACGCTTTTAGCGAGCGAATCGAAAAATTGGGTTACCGTTTGGGCGTCAAAGAATTGGATCGCGCTTTCGAACGGTTCAAAAAAATTGCGGACCAGAAGAAATATGTTTTTGATGAAGATATCGAAGCGCTTGTCCAAGATGAGATTACGGAAATCCCCGAAACCTGGAAACTGGATTATTTGAAGAGCACCCTGGAGACGGGTAAGGCTCCCACCGCCACGCTTCGCCTCAAACGGGACGGAAAAATTCACGAAGCGACTTCTCAAGGGGACGGGCCAGTCGACGCCTGTTACAAAGCCATTGAGAAAATCACGAAACTTAAAGCGAAGCTTTCGAATTACGCCATTCAATCGGTCACGAGCGGCAAGGATGCTTTGGGTGAAGTCAGTGTGAAGCTTCAAATCGAAGGCAAGGAAGTTTCGGGACGGGGAGCCAGCACCGACATTATCGAGGCGAGTGTTAAAGCCTATCTTTTTGCGGTTAACAAAGTTTGCGCCAAGTTGTTGGGACCCGAGCCGGAACGGTCTCCGGTGTGAGCGATTTAAAACTTTACGGGATTTTTGGTTTCCCCCTCGGTCACACCCTTTCACCGGCGATGCAAGAAGCCGCTTTCCGGGCGCTTGGCATCAAAGGTTTTTATCTGCCGTTTGAAGTTCGTCCGAATGAGTTTCGCCGCCTTTTGAGGCGCCGGAAAAATTTAATTTTGGATGGATTCAACGTCACCGTGCCTTATAAGGAAGAAGCGCTGAAGTTAGTGGACAAGGTTCACCCAACGGCGCGAGCCATCGGTGCCGTCAATACCGTGGTTCGCGAAGGAAAGCGTTGGATCGGATTTAATACGGATGCGATCGGATTTATCACGGCGTTAAAAAAGGATGCGAAGTTTCGTTCGCGGGATAAACACGTGCTTCTTCTCGGAGCGGGCGGAAGCGCTCGCGCGGTGGCTTATGCATTGGCCAAAGCGGGCGCGCGGCGGGTTGTGATCAAGAATCGGACCGAAGCGCGGAGCCGTAAAATGATTTCCCGATACCGGAAATTATTTCCGCGGGTAAAATGGGAAAAAAAACTTTCTTTTTTGGGAGATATTGATTTGGTGGTCAATGCGACCTCTGTCGGATTGAAGCCGGGCGATCCGCCCCTTCTGCGGGCATCCGATTTTCCTAGAAAGACACTTTTTGTGGATTTGATTTATAATCCAGCCGAAACACGGTTTCTTCGTGCCGCTCGTTTATCAGGTCATCGGAGAATGAACGGATTGGGAATGCTGATCTATCAGGGCGCAGAGGCCTTCCGGTTATGGACGGGCCGAAAAGCACCTCTGAATGTGATGCGTAAAACAATTAAATGACGGGAATACTTCTTTTTCTTGCCGGGCTCGTGATCGGGAGTTTTCTGAATGTTTGTATCCACCGTCTGCCGCGCGCGGAATCCATCGTTCGCCCGGGCTCCCATTGTCCGAAGTGCAACAAGCCGGTGGCCTGGTTCGACAATATTCCGATTGTGAGTTTTTTTATTTTAAAAGGGCAATGCCGTCATTGTCTCGGCCGGATTTCATTCCGTTATCCCGCGGTGGAGCTTTTATCGGGTCTTATTTGGTTCGCCAGTTGGAAAGTGAGTGGCGGCAGCCCATTTTTTTTAATTTCCGTAATTTTTCTTTCGATTCTTTTAGTGGTGACGGTCACGGATTTTGAAACCGGACTCATTCCCGACGCGGTGAGTTTTTTGGGAGCGGCAGTGGGACTCCTCGGCAGTTTTTTCTACCCTGAGCTGCAAAAGACCACTTCCGGTTTGATCGCGCTTGAGCACAGCCTGATGGGACTCGTTATCGGCGGCGGATTGATTTATATGATTGGACTGGCAGGCAACTGGATTTTTCAAAGGGAATCGATGGGCGGGGGCGACGTGAAGCTTCTCGCGATGATAGGAAGTTTTCTTGGCTGGGAGAAGGTGCTTCTTACGTTTTTCACGGCCCCGATTCTTGCTCTGCCTTTTGCTCTTTATCGGCGTTGCATTAAAAAGGAAGAAATCGTTCCTTACGGCCCTTTTTTATCGCTTGCCGCCGCGATTCAGTTTTTTTACGGTCACCTTCTTTGGAAACTTTTTTTGGGGATCTAACATGAAACTCAATTTTATGACTTGTGGCGAATCACACGGAAAATACCTGGCGGCCATCGTTGAAGGAATGCCGGCCGGGCTTGAGGTGGACCTCGCCTCGATCAATCACGAACTCTGGCGGCGCCAGCAGGGCTACGGCCGCGGAGGAAGGCAAAAGATCGAAAAAGACGAAGTAGAAGTTTTGGGCGGTGTTTTGGGAGGAAAGACCACCGGGGCGCCGGTGGGATTTCTTCTAACCAATAAGGATTTCAAAATCGACAAGATGCCCGAACTTTTCCGTCCGAGGCCGGGCCATGCCGATTTGGCCGGATCCTTGAAATATGACCAAGGAATCCGCGCCGTGTTGGAGCGCGCGAGCGCGCGCGAGACTACGATGCGGGTGGCAGTGGGGGCGCTGGCAAAGATTTTACTCAAAGAATTCAACATGGAAGCTATTTCTCACGTCGTTCAGATCGGCCGGGTACGGATTCCAGAGGATTCAATTTCGGTGGCCGAAATGAAAAAACGGATTAAAAATTCGCAAATGAACTGCGCTTTTCCCGAGGCGGAAAAACAGATGATTAAACTTGTGGATGAGGCCATCGAGAAAAGAGATTCGCTCGGCGGACAATATGAGGTCCGTGTAACGGGAGTCCCGATCGGGCTGGGTTCGTACGTTCATTGGGACCGTAAACTCGACGCGCGGATTGCCCGTGGGCTCATGAGCAAGCAATCCGTGAAAGCGGTCGAGTTTGGTTTGGGGACGAAGCTTGCCGGACTTTTCGGTTCCGAAACCAACGACGAAATTTTTTATTCCAAAGAAAAAGGTTATTACCGCAAGACCGATCGGGCCGGAGGGGTTGAAGGCGGCATGACAAACGGCGCCGATCTTGTGGTGCGGGTCACGATGAAGCCGATTTCCACGCTTCGTCGGCCTCTGGCTTCCGTCAATATGAAGACCAAGCAGGCGGAGCAGGCCGAGTATGAACGTTCCGATATTGCGGTGGTTCCCGCCGGAAGCGTGATCGGAGAAGCCATCGTGGCTTATGAAGTAGCCGATGCGTTCCTTGAGAAATTCGGCGGAGATTCCCTGAAAGAAATCCGCCACAACTACGAAGGATACCTCGAGCAAATCGGGAAGCGTTAGGAAGTTTCCGTGCAGAACATTTATCTCATCGGGATGATGGGGGCGGGAAAGACCGCCACAGGCAAGGCGCTTGCGCGTTTGATGCAAATGGAATTTCTGGATTTGGATGAAGCCATCGAAGCCGAAACTCACCTTTCGATCAATGAAATTTTCCAAAAAAAGGGAGAACCTTTTTTCCGGGCGGAGGAAAAAAGACTTTTGGAACGCATAGCGGCCGGATCCGGCACCGTCGTAGCGACCGGCGGAGGCATTGTCCTCAATCCGGCCAACGCGGCAGAAATGAGGCGAACGGGCCGCGTGATTTATTTAGTAGGTTCCTATGAAACGCTTTGGGAACGGGTCCGCGAGAAAAAAGACCGGCCGCTTCTTGCCGTAGCGGATCCTCAAACCACTTTCCTGAAGCTCTTTCAGGAAAGAAGGCCTCTTTACGAAACCTGTTGTCATGAAAGCGTGGAAACGGACGGTCTTTCTCCCGAAGACACCGCTGAAAAAATCATGAAAGAATCGAAATTAAAATGAAAACGATTCCTGTCCGTCTAGGGGAACGCTCTTATTCCGTTCTTCTGGGTAAGAATATGTTGAGTTCCCTCGGCCGGTTTCTTAAGCCGCTTAAACTCGGTTCAAAAATTTTGGTGGTTTCCAATCGAAAGGTCGCCGGTCTTTTTGGGATGCGGGTCCGGGCGGTTCTTGCGCGGGCGGGCTACCAAGTTAGCTTTTATCTTTTGCCTTACGGCGATGAGCGGGACAAATCGGAAAAAGTTCTCTCCGGACTTTGGAATCATATGGCCAAAATCGGACTGGAGCGAACCAGTACGGTGGTTGCCTTGGGCGGCGGCGTGGTAGGTGATCTCGCGGGATTCGCCGCGTCTACTTATATGAGAGGGATTTCTTTGGTTCAGATTCCCACAACTTTATTGGCTCAAGTCGACAGCGCGGTCGGGGGAAAAACGGCGATCGATCTTGCGTCGGCAAAAAATATTGTGGGGACATTTTACCAGCCGTGCCTTGTGATCGCGGATCTGGACTCCCTGAAGAAGATGGGAAGGACGCCGGCCGGCTTGAAGGAACTGAGAAACTCCTTTGCGGAGATCATCAAATACGGCATGATTCGGGATGCGGCGCTTTTTCAATTATTGGAAAGAAAAGCCGGATGGTTTTTTTCACAAGCGGCCCGCAAACCCCTCGGAAATCCGGAATATTCTTTTCTTGAAGAAGTGATCAGCCGCTCCGCCGCGGTCAAAGCGAGAGTGGTCGGAGAGGATGAGCGGGAGACTAAAGGAAAGAGAATGATTTTAAATTTTGGTCACACGTTTGCGCACGCCTTCGAAGCAGCGTCAAATTTTAGATTGACGCACGGGGAAGCGGTGGCCCTTGGAATGATCTGCGCGGTCCGACTGGCTGTGGAACGCTCGATTTTTAGCGCAGCGGAGGAGCTGCGTCTTGATTGGCTCATTCAAAAAATCGGTTTGCCCACGTCTCTGGAAGGCCTCCGTCTTGATCTTGAGCGAATATTGAAATCGATGCTTCACGACAAGAAGAAAAAAGAAGGAAGGCTGCGATTCATTCTGCCGGTGGGGATCGGACGGGTGAAAATCGCAGCGGATGTTTCGCTGGCTGAAGTGAAAAAAGTTTTGTTAGACTTAGGAGGAAAATAAAATGCAACGTCAAACGTGGAATTTGTTTCTGGGCATCTTTATCGGCTATGCGCTGGTTCATGCCCTGAAATTTTTGAATTCCAACCTGCTGTGGGCACTCTTTTACCACTGATCTGATTTTTCTTTAAATGCAATAAAAATATGCTAAAATTGAAAAGTCATGACGGCTTCTTCTGCACTGATTTTTCAAGACTTGACCGCGTTGGTTCTGCTCAGCCGCACGCCCGGAATCCGAAAGCGGGGACTGGATGACTTTTTCGGCCCGCACCGGAGTCCCACCGAAATTCTTAAGCGGATTCAATCGGGGGAGCATCCCGTGTGGAAAAATTCTCTGGAAACGACTTTAAAAAAGTTTGATCCAGAAAAAGAAATAAAACGAACGGAAGATTTAGGAATCGTTCTTCTTCCCTTCAGCGATCCGCGTTACCCGTCACTCCTTAAAGAAATTTCGGATCCGCCGCTTCTTTTGTATGTGAAAGGAAATTTTCTGGAGTCGGATGATGCGGCCGTTGCCATCGTCGGTTCCCGCCACGCCGGTCTTTACGGCCAAGAACAAGCCAAAAGATTTGCCCGCCGATTAACAGAATGGGGTCTTACCATTGTTTCGGGATTTGCCCGAGGCATTGACCGCGCGAGTCATGAAGCCTGTTTGGAAATTTCCTACGGGCGGACCTTGGCTGTTTTGGGTTCCGGTTTGGACGTTGTTTATCCGAAGGAGCATCGGGCTCTTTATGAAGAAATTTCCGAACGCGGCGCATTGATCAGTGAATTCGCTTTGGGTACGCCTCCTCTCGCCGAAAATTTTCCGAAACGCAACCGAATCATTGCCGGTCTTTCCTTGGGGGTCCTTGTCATCGAAGCCCACTCCCGAAGCGGCTCTTTAATTACCGCCCATCTTGCGGCAGAAGAGGGGAGAGAAGTTTTTGCGCTCCCGGGCCGCGTGGATCAACTCGGTTCCCGAGGGACGCATCGCTTGATTAAAGAAGGCGCCGCTCTCTTAGAATCACCGGAGGAGGTTCTTGAAACCCTCTTTCCGCAACTATGGCCTTTGGTTTCAGCCCCTGCCAGTTCTTCAACCGCCAGTGACCAGGAAACGGAATTTCTGGGAGTTTTTGACGAATTTCCCCTAACTTCGGATGAGGCCGCCCGCTTAGGCGGGCTGTCTTTTTCGGCTGCCGCCTCCCTCCTGACTGGGCTTGAACTCAAGGGCAGGCTTCGAAAACGCCGAGATGGCCGTTATGAGCGTATCCAGGAGGCCAGGAAAGGGTTTGAAACTCAGGGTAAAGCCAAGCTATACTAATGCCGTTCATATGATTCAAAAGGAAAGGAGATCATCATCATGGCAGATTTCTCATCAGGTTCCGTAACAGGGGGTCCGGGCGAATCCGGGGTTGCTTCTAAGGGCAAACGGTTTGCTGCCGGAGTAGTTGATTTGATTCTTATTCCCATCGTGTTGGGGGTCGTAGCGGGTCTTTTGCTTTTGAAAGCTCCCGAAGGAATTCGCAATGTTCTCTTGATTCTGTTAAACATTGCCTGGATGATTTTCCGAGACGCGGTCTTTTCCCCGGGACGGAAAATGGTGGGCACCAAGTTGGTGAATCTTGCGGGAGGAAAGGTTTCAATAGGTCAGGCCTTTATCCGCAATATCCTTCTCATCATTCCGTTTGTTTTAGTAATCGGCTACCTTGTAGAGCTGATAGCCCTTTTGGTAAAGGGGGAACGGGTGGCAGACGGCTGGGCAAAGACTCGAGTCGTAGAAGCCTAAGAACCCAATTTCAGGCTGAAGTTTCAGGGGCTGGACCCGCAAAAAGGGTTCGGCCCCTTTTGTCTTATATAAAAGGTAAAGACAATGCCCCGAAAAAAAAAGAATCCACCCAACTCGCTCCAAGCGGAACTGGAGTACTTCAAGAAACACATCGATAAGCTCTGGGAGCATCGTCAGGATGCTTCTGAGAGACTGCAGGATATCGAGGTGCACTTGAATCTTCTCACAAGATTGCTTACCGCGCTCTGTGTTGAGAAATTGGGAATCCGTCTGGGTGTCTTGAAGCGGATGATCAAAAAAATCGAGAAAGAAGCGATCCGTGATTCCCAAATCAGCCACTTGGAGAGTCTTTATCAGTTGTCCTACACTGCCCGTTCAAAGACCCACCCACCCAAGGATCAAAGCAAAGATAAGTGGGAAGATATTTCCTAACTAATTTATATTAAATAGGTTAGGATAATTTATTGAGCGTCCGATAAACCTTCCTTTACAACCACGCACAATTTAAATAAAATGCCACAGATGCAAAGCAGTATCATCCAAGTGTTAGTCAACGGGGAGACCAAGCAAGTCCCCTTCTCTTCAAACCTGAGCCAACTTCTCCAATCGTTTCACCTGGATCCCAAATCGGTGGTCGTGGAGCGCAACCGCCGGGTTGTGCCTCGGGACGAGTTCCCGGCTGTCCAAGTGGCCCAAGGGGACGAGATTGAGATTGTCCACTTTGTAGGTGGCGGGAAAGGGGGTCCCAAGAATCTAGTCATTGTGGAGTCTCCCACCAAGGCCAGAACACTCACCAAATTTCTGGGTTCTGAATATCAAATCGAGGCCTCTATGGGCCATGTTCGGGATCTTCCCAAGAGCAAGATGGGGATCGATGTCAAAGATAACTTCAAACCAAGCTATATCGTCATCGCCAAAGCCAAGAAAACCGTTTCTAAAATTAAAAAAGAGGCGAAGGGAAAAGAGGCAATTTATCTGGCCCCCGACCCGGACCGGGAAGGCGAGGCGATCAGCTGGCATTTGGCAGCGATTCTGCGAGAAGTGACCGATCAAAAAATCCACCGCGTCGTTTTCAATGAAATTACTCCCGAAGCCGTCCGCGAAGCCTTCCGTCATCCACGCGAAATTGATATCCGACTCGTGGATGCTCAACAGGCCCGCAGAATTTTGGATCGTATCGTGGGTTATGAACTGAGTCCGCTTCTTTGGCGCAAAGTGGGGAAAGGTTTGAGTGCGGGCCGGGTGCAATCGGTAGCGCTGCGACTCATCGTGGAACGAGAACGGGAAATTCGCAATTTCACTCCCAAGGAATATTGGCTGATTGGCGCGAAGCTTTCGAGTGAAAAATCGGAAAAGATTTTTTCGGCGAAGTTGGAGCGCATCGGCGAGAAAAAACCGGAATTAAACAATCAACAGGAAGCCCAGGATATTCGGGCCGCTATCGAGAAACTTCCCTTCCGGATTGTAAAAATCGAAACCAAGGAAAGGCAGCGTAAACCGCAGGCCCCGTATACAACAAGCCGTTTGCAACAGGAAGCTTATACGCGTCTGGGGTTTACCGCGGCCAAGACCATGAAGATTGCCCAGCGCCTTTATGAAGGAGTGGAGTTGGGTGCTGAAGAAGCCGTCGGTCTCATTACTTATATGAGAACGGATTCCGTGAATGTGGCCGGTTCTGCGCAAGTAGAAGCCGCGAAATGGATTAATGAAAAATTTGGCAAAGATTATCTTCCTCCTTCACCCCCTGTTTATAAATCCAAAAAGGGAGCGCAGGAGGCCCACGAAGCGATCCGGTCTACGTCGGCTTATCGAACTCCCGAAAAGGTAGCCCCGTTTTTGGACGAAGACGAATTAAAGCTTTACGAATTGATCTGGAGAAAATTTGTTTCTTCTCAAATGGTTCCCGCCATCGACGAACATACATCGATCAGCATCGTTGCGGGCGAGAATTATTTTTTTAAAGCGAACGGAAAACGCAATCTCTTTCCCGGGTTCGGAGTTGTTTTTGAAATGCTGAAAGCCGAACCTTCGGAGAAGGGAGATTCCAAAGAAGAAGAGGAAGACGAGGGAGATCAGGAACTTCCTGCGTTGCAGGAAGGAGAGATTCTCCGCCTGCACGAACTTTTAGCCACTCAACATTTTACCAAGCCTCCGGCCCGTTATAATGATGCGAGTCTCATCCGAACGCTCGAGGAAAAAGGAATCGGCCGACCCAGCACGTATGCCCCGACGATTTACACCCTTCTCGAGCGGGATTACGTCCAGAGAAAAGGTTCGCTGCAACCAACCGAATTGGGTGAAATTGTGGTGGGCCTCCTCGTCCAACATTTCCCCGATATTCTGGACATTCAATTCACCGCCCAAATGGAGGAAGAACTCGACAAGATTGAAGAAGGGGTATTTGAGTGGCAACGCGTGATTTCCGATTTTTACACGCCCTTTTCCAAAGATCTGGAAAAAGCTCGGTCTGAAATGCGTGAAGTCCGCCGCGAAGTGGTGCCCACGGATAAAGTTTGCGATGTGTGCGGAAAACAGATGGTGATCCGCTGGGGCCGGTTCGGACAATTCATGGCTTGCAGCGGGTTTCCGGAATGCCATTACACCCAATCGCTTCCCACGGGTTTCCGGTGTCCCCAGCCGGACTGCAGCGGCGATCTGGTGAAACGTCAGTCTAAGCGAAGACAAACTTTTTACGGTTGTTCCAATTACCCCAAATGCACCTACATAACACGCCGCCTCCCCAAAGACGAGAAAACGGTCGACGAAAATCAAAAATCGCCCGAGGTCAAGCCGGGGGAGACGGTCACTTAGGTTTTCAAATGGATCCGCAGGTTCGGCAGTTTTTTGTTTATTTGGAAGCCGGTCGGGGCGCCTCGCCTCACACGATTCGAAATTACGGAACGGATCTTCGGGAGTTTTTTGCTTTTTTGGGCGACAAAAAACTAGCGGAAGTCGACCCCCTCCTCGTCCGGAGTTTTCTCGCGCATCTGAAATCCCGCAATCACTCCCGGGCGACGCTTTCCCGGAAATTGGCCGTACTCCGTTCTTTTTTCAAATATTTATCCCGCGAGAATCACCTAAAAACCAATCCTCTCCTTGGTATCAGCTCCCCAAAAAAAGAAAAAAAGCTTCCGCAATTTCTTGATCTGGGAGAAGTGACCCATCTTTTGGAAGCCCCTACCGCTAAAACCTGGGAAGGAAAACGGGATCGCTCGATTCTGGAAACCCTTTACAGCTCCGGCGTGCGCGTAAGTGAACTGGTGGGGCTCAATCAGGAGGATGCGGATTTACTTTCCGGTCTTCTGAAAATTCGCGGAAAAGGAAAAAAAGAAAGGATCGTACCGATCGGCGAAAAAGCGCTTCAAGCCGTACGAAGTTATCTGGACGGCGTTCCCGCCCGCTTCCAAAAAAAAGAAGACGGTCCACACGGGGCTCTTTATTTAAATCGTTCCGGTACGCGGCTGACGGACCGAAGCGTTCGCCGTCTCATTGTGAAGTACGCGCGCCAAATTTCCCTGAAACAGGGGATTTCTCCGCACACCTTACGCCATACTTTTGCGACTCATTTGCTGGATCGGGGCGCTGATCTGCGGAGCGTCCAGGAGTTGTTGGGTCATGCCAATCTTTCTACCACGCAAATTTATACGCACGTGACGACCCGGCGGCTGCAGGAAGCCTATACGATGGCCCATCCTCGTGCGCGGAAGAAAGGATAAAGATGTTTTGGCTTTATGACGTCGGCTTTTTTATTTTTGCGGTCGTTTCCTTGCCTCATTTTCTGGGGAAACTTCGTCTGGCCGAAGATCCGCGAAAACTTGTGCGCGAGCGCTTCGGTTTTCTCCCCTCCGATTTGATTTCAAAAGGGCAGGAAAAATCCTGTATGTGGATTCACGCTGTGAGCGTGGGTGAGGTCCTGGCCGCTGAGCCGTTGATCAAACTTCTTCGGGAGAAAAGACCCGACCTTCATATAGTTTTGACCACGGTAACACCCACCGGACAAAAGATCGCCCAGCGTTGGGCGGGGGAAGGGGTCCGTGTTTTTTATTTTCCGCTCGATTTCCGGTTTGCGGTGTCGCGTTTTTTTGAGGCCTTGAATCCCTCGGCCCTCCTTTTAATGGAAACAGAAATTTGGCCTAATGTACTTCGGGAGGCCCGCCGTCGCAAAGTCCCGGTTCTTGTTGTCAACGGACGCCTTTCAGAGAAATCTTTCCGCGGCTTCCGGCGATTTTCTGTGATTTTCAAGCCGCTCCTCGGAAATGTGGACCTCTTTCTCGTGCAGACCGCGGCGGACCAAGAACGGCTGGTGGCATTGGGAGTGAACGCCTCCGCTATTCAAGTGACCGGCAATATGAAATTGGACGTTTTTGATTTAAACGGCCAATCGCTAAGTCGAGAGGATTTGCGCCAAAGGTGGGGATTCCTTTCTTCGGATCGGATCGTGATCGGCGGCAGCACACATCCGGGAGAAGAAGAAATTTTGTTTCGAGTTCTTCGCCGGCTGAAAGAGGAAAAATTTTCCGCCAAACTTCTTGTGGCGCCGCGGCACATTGAACGTTCCAGAAAAATTCTTGAGCAAGCCAAAAAATACGGCTTTCAAACAGCGCTGGCAAGCGAAGAAAAAAAATCTTCCTTTGAAGTTTTAATTCTCGATCAACTGGGTGAACTCAGAAAACTTTATGCAATGGCGGATGCCGTTGTGATGGGCGGAAGTTTTGTCCGTCACGGGGGTCAGAATCCCGTCGAGCCGGCCGCCGTTTCGCGGCCGATCATTCACGGGCCGTGGGTTTTCAATTTTCAGGAAATTTACCGGAGGCTGGAAGAAGAAGGGGGAAGCCTTCGGGTGAAGGATGAAGACGAGCTTTTTTTCGCGTTAAAGCGGATCTTGATGAACGAACGCGAACAACTTCATTTGGGAAACCGCGCCTACGAGGTCCTCAAAAAACTTCGGGGCGCCAGCGAACGAAATTTCGGTTGGATCAATCAACTCATTAAAGAAGAGGGAGTAAAAAGTGAATTCCGTTAAAAACTATTTTCGATTAATCGCAGAAGATCAACAGGCAGGCTTTTTGGCCAGGATTCTGAAACCGATTTTGAATTTTCTGAGTTTTTTTTACGGTTTGGGAGCCGGCCTCGTCAGCAAACTTTATCAAACGGGAATCTTGCCGCGGAAAAAGCTTCCTTTCCCGGTGATCAGCGTCGGGAATGTCACTTGGGGAGGGACGAGCAAGACTCCTTTGGTGGAATATCTTGCACGGCGAATAATTGAACGCAGGCGAACCCCTTTGATCCTTACCCGCGGCTATAGCAAGGACGAAGTGGAACAAATGCGTGCGCATCTTCCCACACTTAAAGTTGGAGTGGGAAAGAAGCGGTATCAGGTGGCGCAGGAAGTGAGCCAGAAAGAGCACATCGGCGTAGCGATCCTAGATGACGGTTTTCAACACTGGAAAATGGCGCGGGATATTGAAATTGTTACCGTCAATGCCCTCAATCCTTTCGGCAACGGCAAACTTTTACCCCGCGGTATTCTTCGCGAACCGCGTCAGGCGCTTAAACGGGCCACCGTGATTGTCGTGACCCACGTTAATCTCGTGAGTCCGAAAGAATTGGAAACCTTGCGTGCAGAAATCCGTCAGCTGGCGCCTTCCGCCCTATTGGCGGAGGCCTATTTGGAGCCCCTCTTTTTTTATCGGGCGGGGAAACGGAATCGGCTTTCCCTGGAACAGCTCGGCAGCCGCAGGGTCGCCACATTTTCAGCGGTAGCGAGTCCGCGCTCCTTTCAATTACTTCTCATGCATTACGGGATTAAGCCGGTGCGAAACTTTGAATTTGGCGATCATCACGCTTTTTCCCGGCAGGAATTGGAAGAGATTCGCAATGTGAGCCAAAAAAGCGAAGTGGATGAAATCATCACGACCGAAAAGGATTTTTTCCGTTCTTCGCAATCGATCACGCAGGTCTTGGATCCCTTGGTCCTTGCGGCGAGGCTTCAGATTGCCGCCGGAGAAGAAATTTTGACGGATCGGATTTTTCGCCTTCTGGGGGTGGGCTGATTTTCATGGTTCATGAAATTCTGGACTGGACCGGTTATTGGGTCGTCCGCACCACCGCCTTTTTGGTACAGCACCTTTCCCTGGAATCCGCATTGGGTTTCGGCCGTGCCCTCGGATCTCTTTTTTATCTGATCAATGGGCGAAGACGGGTGGCGTATGTCAATTTGAAAGCGGCTTTTCCCGAAAGCACACCCCAGCAAAGAGGGAAGTGGACGAAAGAAATGTATCAGCAGCTTGGGATGGCGGCGATGGAAATGATGCGCTCGCGCAATCTCAGGGCGGAAGACATCGAGCGTTTTGTCAGCAATCAAGGTTATGAAGCGTACTTGGCTTCCCGGAGCTCCGGAAAGGGAGTCATTCTTCTGACAGCCCACATTGGCAATTGGGAGCTTTCCCAAATTGTAGAAGGGCTTCGGGGAAGGCCCATGATGGTCTTGGCGAGAAAACAAAAATACAAACGGCTGGACAATCTCCTTAACTCCTTTCGTCAATATCACGGCTCCGTCGCTGTCGGAAAGGGCGCGGGGACGCGCGATTTGGTTCACACGCTTCGCTCAGGCGGTTGCGCCGGAGTTTTGGGAGACCAATCCGGCGGAGATGACGGGATATGGATTCGGTTTTTTGGGCGGCTCACCACTTCTCCGCGCGGGCCGATTGCTCTCGCCCTAAAATTAGGAGTCACGATCTTGCCGGTATTCTTTTTGAGACGCGGAGCAAAAAGTCCTTATCACGATCTTTGTTTTCAGCCTCCCTTTCAATTGGAGCGCACGGGGAATCGGGAAAGAGATATTCAGCAAAATACTCAAAGGTATGTTCACATCCTCGAATCCTTCATTGCCCGTCATCCGGCCCAGTGGCTTTGGGGCCATAAGCGGTGGAAACGTACACGCACCAAACGAATCACGATCCTTTCCGACGGGAAGCCGGGTCATGTGAAACAATCGGAAGCCTTACTCAAAGAAATTATTGAGAAAGGAAATCAGGCGGACCCTCCTTATGAAACACGGGTGGAGAAAATTGAGGTCGAGTTTCGTTCACTGTGGCGGAGACGCTTGTTTCCGTTGTTTGCCTTCTTTTTTATTCCTTGGGCCCAAGGCAATTTGCACCGGCTCGGATTTTTCTTTTCCCCGGAATGTTCGAGAAAATTGGAGGAGGCCAATCCGGACCTTCTCATTTCTACGGGCGCGGTTCTCGTTCCCCTTAATCTTTGTCTCGCGCGCGAAAATTTGGCCAAATCCGCGGTCCTCATGAAACCCAGTTTTCCTTTTAATTTTTTCAGGTATCACCTGGCTTTAGTTCCCGCACATGATCAGGGACGGATGCCGGCGGGACATTTTCGGATTCAAGGTGCCTTGAGTGGCATCGATGAAAAGGTGCTGGAAATTTCGCGCCGAAAAATCAGCGGATCCTTACGAGATCCGGGGAAGATCCGGTTCAGTCTTTTCTTGGGCGGGGAAACACGAAAATTTAAACTTCCTGTATCTGAGGTGGAAATTCTCCTGCGGGAACTGGAGCGGGTCGCAGAAAAATCAGGAGCCGATTATTTGGTGACAACGAGCCGCCGGACTTCCGAGGCCGTAACCCGTTTCCTGCGCGAGCGTCTGAAAAATTCATTTCATTGTCAGCTTTATGTAAATGCCTCCGAAGATTCCCGGCCGGAAGTGGTGCCGGCCTTCTTGGCTCTTGCCGACACCCTCATCGTGACCGAAGACAGCCTTTCGATGATTTCAGAAGCGCTCAGCACGGGAAAAAATGTGGTGATCGTTAAAATGGGAAAAAATGGCCTGCCGCCCAAACATTACCGGTTTCAGGAAAGTTTAAAAACGGATTGGGGAGTCCCCGTGGTGAGGGCAGAAAAACTTTCCGAGACGCTTGCCAAAAAAATGGCCCATATTCCCACCGAACATTTCCGGCAGGAGCGGATAAAAATCCGTGAAAAATTGGAGACTTTGTTTTGAAAACACTTCAAATCCTTCCCGCATTGGAATTGGGAGGCGTGGAAAGAGGAACGGTGGATCTCGCTCGCGCACTGAAGGCGCGAGGCGAGGAGACGGTTATTGTCTCGGGCGGGGGGGCGTTGGTCCAGGAACTTCAAAAAGAAGGCATTATGCACTACACCCTTCCGGTGGGTGAAAAATCCCTTTTGAGCCTCTCGCTCGTTCCCCGGCTTGTGGAAATTATCCGTAAGGAGCGGGTCGACATAATTCACGCGCGAAGTCGAATCCCGGGTTGGCTTGCCTGGTTGGCTGCGCGCGAAGTGGGGATCCCGTTCATCACGACTTGTCATGGTTATTATTCCCATCATTTGCTGAGTTATGTCATGGGGTGGGGTAAAAAAGTGATTGTTCCTTCCAATGTCATTGCCCGCCACATGATCGAAGATTTTGGGGTTTCTCCCGAACGGATCGTTTTGATTCCCCGCGGAGTTGATCTTTCCCAATTTCCTTTTCATCCGGCCAAATACGATGGCCCCGCACCCAAGACTTTCCGGATTCTAAATTTAGGACGTTTTTCTCCCATTAAAGGACACCTGGAATTTTTACGGGCCGTTCATCGGGTCCGGCAGAAGGGGCTGCCCATCGAAGTCTGGCTGGCGGGTTCGGAGGGCGGGGGAAAAACTGCTTACACACGCGAGATCGAACGAACGATTCAACAATTGGGAATGGAAAAAAACGTCAAGATTTTAGGAACGCGCCGGGATGTGGCGGAACTTCTTCGGGAGGCCGATCTTTTAGTGCTTTCCAGTTTGGTCCCCGAATCTTTCGGGAGGGTTTTGATTGAGGCCGGCTCAGTCGGGACGGCTTGTGTGGCCACGCGCGTAGGCGGCGCTCTGGAAATCATTGATGAAGGAAAGGATGGGCTTTTAGTGCCGCCCCGTGATGAAGCGGCCATGGCGGAAGCGATCCTGCAGCTTCTTCAAAACCGGACACAAGCCAAAGAGATGGCGCGGCGCCTTCGCGGGAAAGTCGAACGCGAGTTTTCACTCGACCAGATGGTAGAAAAAACCCTGCAAGTTTACCGTCAAACCAAAAATGAAAAACGAATCCTTGTTATCAAGCTGGGGGCGCTGGGGGATGTGATTCTGGCGGGTCCGAGTCTTCGAATGATCCGAAAAAAATTTCCCTCGGCACATCTCAGCTTGCTGGTTGATTCGCGTTTCATTCCGATGGTGGCGAACTGCCCCTACTTAAACGATGTGATTCCTTTCGACCGGGAAAGGGCGCGTTCTTGGACCTGGCTTGCCCGTTTTGCCAAGAGAATCCGGCGCGAAGGATTTGATCTTTCGATTGATTTTCAAAATACCAAACGCACTCATCTTCTGGCTTTTTTGGCTGGGATCCCGAAACGTTACGGTTTCCGGCGCGGGATTTTTGGCCGCTTGTTGAATCAACCGGATCTTACCTTTGATCGTCCGGATTCCCCGATCCGCCATCAATTTCGGATTCTTTCGCGTCTCGGCATCAACCAATTGGAGGAAGAGTTGGAGTTATGGCCGGATGCGGAATCCGATGCCCAGATCCACGATTGGTTTCGAGAAAGCGGCTTTTCTCCGGATGAAAAAACGGTGGGTTTGGCGATTGGCGCCAGTGCCCGCTGGCCGACCAAACGCTGGCCCGTGGAATATTATGCAGAACTTTCAAAACGGCTGGTCAAAGAATTAGGGGCTCATGTGGTCTTAATCGGTTCCAAAGAGGACGAGCCTCTTGCGGAAAAAATTAATCAAGAGCCCCGCGCCGTTCTTAATTTTGTGGGGAGAACTTCTATCCGAAGTTTGGTCTCTCTTATCAAACAAACTCGAGTGATTGTTACGGGAGATACGGCGCCTCTGCATGTGGCGAAAGCGCTCGGGGTTCGGACTGTAGCTCTCTTCGGGCCGACGGATCCGCGCCGGCACGTTACGCCGGGTAACGGCACCACGATCTTAATGCGTCATCTGCCGTGCCAACCCTGCTATAAAGGCACCTGTCATTATTCGGAAACGCTGGCTTGTCTCAAACGCATCGAAGTTGACGAAGTTTTTGATGCCGTCAAAAAACATCTCTCTGAGTCAGTGCTTGTAAAGGCCGCATGAAAATCCTTATTTTTACGAAAAATTGGTTGGGGGATGTTTTATTCGAATTGCCCGCAATTCAGGCGATCCGCGAGAATTTTCCGGACGTCCGGAATATTGTACTTGCGCCGGAACGTTGTCAGGAAATTCTCCGGCCCGTTCCATTTTTGGATGAAGTCCGGTCCTTTGATGAAAGGGCAAGTGAGCGCTCGTTCTTCGCGAAAATAAAATTTATTTTATGGCTGCGTCGCGAAAAGTTTGACAAAGTTTTTCTTTTCCACCGCTCCTTCACCCGTGCCTTCCTCGCCTGGCTGGGAGGAATTCCGGAACGGATCGGTTATCGCACTTCCAAACGCGCCTGGGTTCTGACACGGGCCGCAGAACAGCCCCGACAGGCGATGCATCAAACAGATTATTTTTTGGTGCTTCTGAAATGGGCTGGCCTCCGGGTCAAATTCGGGAGCGAGTACCAATTTTTTTATGATTCTAAAGATGAAACGGAAGCTCAAAAAATTTTAAAGACTCATCAGCTTCATGAAAAAGCTTTCATCTGTTTTCACATTGGGGCGAACTGGGAACCAAAAAGATGGCCTGCCTCTCATTTTGCGGAATTGGCGGATCTTTTGGCGCGCAATTTTTCCTGCCCGATTGTTTTGACCGGTTCAGCGGCAGATGAAGCGATTGCGCAAAAGATTCTAGAAAAAGCTGCCGTTGCTCGGCCCATTTCTTTGTGCGGAAAGACTTCCTTGGGAGCGTTGGGGGCATTTTATCGCAGAGCCGCTTTTGTGGTTTCCAGTGATTCCGGGCCGCTGCACATTGCCTCAGGAGTCGGAACTCCGGTCGTGGCGCTCTTCGGACCGACTTGTCCCAAACTGACGGGTCCCCGCGGGACCGGGAAAAAAATCGTCATTCAATTTGTCCCCGAAGGCTATTCCATTCCCTGGAAAGGGAAGGAGCTACCGGCAGGCGGTTGGATGGAAAAAATTACTCCTGCTGAAGTTTTTCAGAAGATCGAAAAGGAAAATTTATGGTCTCAGAGAGAAAAAATATACTCATCATCACGCTGAGCAATATCGGGGATGTGATTCTGACCACACCGGTGATGGCTTCCCTCCGCTCACTTTTTCCCGATGCCAAATTTACCGTGGTGGTCGGTCCGAAAGCCGTCGGCCTCTTGGAGGGAAGCCGCGAGATTGAGCGCCTCCTTATCTATGATAAATTTGCGGGTTGGTCTCATAAATTGAAACTGGTACGGGAGCTTCGCGAAGAATTTTATGATTGGGTGGTCGATTTGAGGAATTCCGCCCTTCCTTTTTTGGTCCGTGCCAATCGCAGAAGCCCCGTATTTCGTACTCATCGGGCCAAGAGTGCACGAGAACAACACCTCGAGATTCTTCGAATGATGAAATTTGCGGTGGGTTCCACACAGGGTTTCGATTTTTTTTCAAAGAAAGACGAGGCCTCTTTATCCGAAAAATTAAAGAAAAGAGGAATCGATCCTTCTTCGGATTGGGTGGTGGTGGCACCCGGTGCGGGAAGTGAGGCCAAGCGATGGAAGATCGAAGGTTTTCAGGCGGTTTTAAGCCGTCTTTTTTCGGAATTTCCTTTTAAGGCAATGGTGGTGGGGGATCAAACGGAAAAGTTCCTCGGAGAAAAACTGGCTCATCCTCAGGTCGTGAACTTATGCGGTGAAATCAATTTAAGAGAACTGGGTGCTCTCGTTTCCCGCGCAAAGCTTGTTCTCACCAATGACAGCGCCTGCATGCATCTGGGTTATGAACTTCATCGGCCGGTTGTGGCGGTGTTCGGTCCTACCGATCACGAAAAATATGGCCGCGAAAATCAAATTTGGCGTATTGTGCGAGAAGCTCCTCCCTCCGGTCTCGAAAATCTTCCATCCGAAAAAGTTTTTCGCGCCTGCGAAGAATTGTTGAATGGAATCTTCACCCATTAAAAACGGTTCGCTCAAGCGGATTCTGGTAACGCGGACCGATCGGTTGGGAGACCTCGTGCTCTCAACGCCTGTCTTTGAGGCCTTGCACCACCGGTTTCCTGAAGCCCACATTGTCTGCCTCACTTTTCTGGAAAATCGCGCGGTCGTCGAGGGAAATCCTTATCTTCAGGAAGTCATCCTCTACGACAAAAAAGGAACAGAGAAAGGGTGGTGGGGGAATTTTCTTTTTTCGAGAAAATTGGCGAAGAAAAACTTCGATGCCGTCATTCATCTCCATCCGACAAACCGGATGCACCTTTTGACTTGGCTTGCCGGGATTCCTTTACGGATCGGCTACCGCAAGAAAAACGGTTGGGCGCTTACTCATGCCATCGAAGACCGTAAAGCCGAAGGAAAAAAGCACGAATCCGAATACAATTTCGATCTTTTGAAGTTCTTAAACGTTTCCGCGCCAAAAGAAATCTCTCCTTATTTTCCTTTGAAGGAAAAAGACAAGCTATCGCTCGGGTTTTTGTTGAGAAATTTGGGATTCCAGCCGGAAAAACCGTATGTCGTTTTAAATCCAAGCGCGAGTTGCCCTTCCAAGATTTGGCCGGCGGAACGATTCGCACGGTTAAGCGACGAATTGCAGACTCGTTTCAATTTTCAAGTCGCCTTGATCGGATCAAATGCGGACCGCCGGTTTGCCGCGAAAGTTAAAGAATATACAACTCATCCTCTTACGGATTTTAGCGGAAAATTATCCCTCGGCACGCTGGGTTGGTTTTTAAAGGGAGCCAAGCTTTTGATTTCGAATGACTCGGGTCCGGTCCATGTGGCCCGAGCCGTCCAAACGCCCGTGCTCTCCATTTTTGGAAGAAATCTTTCGGGTTTAAGTCCTCGCCGCTGGGGCCCGCTCGGCAAAGAAGCGAAAATAATTCACAAGGAAGTATCCTGCCCGGTTTGTCTCGCACACAACTGTCAGATCAATTTTCTTTGTTTGGACGTGATCTCCGTTGAGGATGTTCTAAAAGAAGTGAAGAAATGAGATCCATCCGACGGGTTTTGGTGGTCCAACCTTATGGGATCGGGGACGCGCTTTTTATGACGCCGCTTCTGCGCGCCCTTCGCACCATTCCGACGGTGGAGGCGGTTGATCTTCTCCTGGGTTCAAGAACCGAACCCGTTTTCCGAAATAATCCCCACGTGGATCAAATTTTTTCCATCGATAAGGAAAAATGGCGGGCTTCAAAATCCGAAATGGCGAAGGAAGCCCTTTCTCTTTGGAAAAAATTCCGTGGACGATACGATCTCCTGATCGATTTTTCGCTGCAGCGCGAATACGGATTTTACGGACGCTTTTTCCTCGGAATCCCAAGGCGAATCGGGTTTAATTTTAAAAGCCGCGGGATTTTTCTCACGCAATCGATCTCCCTCGAAAACGGTTATGAAGGAGGCCATGCGATTGATTTCTATTGCGAGGTGGGAAAGCTCATCGGTCTTGAAATTTCAGACCGTTTTCTCGAGTTTTATATATCGAAAGAGGATCGCCAAGCCGCGGCCAAGGTTTTAAGAGAAAAATCCATTGCCGATTCGAGCCGTTTTCTCGCTGTGGCGCCGGGTGGGGGAGAATCCTGGGGAAAAGATGCCCCCTTTAAGCGGTGGTCTCCAAATTATTTCGCCGAATTGATTTCTTCGATGAAACAACGGACAGATTTTGAAGGAATTTTAATTTTGGGAAGTGAAGGAGAGCGGAAACTCGGCGAAGAAATTCAAAAAGATATTTCCGTCCCCGCGGTTAACCTTTGCGGCGAACTTTCCTTAGGCGCTACCGCGGCTCTTCTGGAAAAGACGGTGCTTTTTCTTGCCAATGACGGAGGTCTTGTTCATTTAGCGCACGCCCTGCACGTTCCCTTAATTTCTTTTTTTGGTCCGGTAGACCCCCGGGCCTATGGTCCGTATCCTCGGACTCCGGAAGCGCGCGTAGTTACGCGAAAGAATCTTCCCTGCAGACCTTGTTACTCCCGGTTTCGATACAATTCTCTTTGCGTTGATCGTGAATGTCTCACCGAACTCAAGCCGAAAGAGGTTTTGGAAATCTTAGATAAAAAAAGATGAGAAAAAAAACTCTCTTTTTTTTCATCGGTTTTATTTTTTTATCTTCCTCTCTTTGGGCTGCCCCGCCGCAGAAACTTTATGTCGGCGAAAGATTGGTCTACAAAGTTCATTTGCTCGGCCTGGAAGTGGGGACGGGAGCGGCCGAGATCAAAGAGATCGTCACGATCCGCGACCGGCCCGCTTATCACATTGTGATCGAAGTGCGATCCGCCCCCATTTTGGATTGGATCTATAAAGTGCGCGACACCCATCACAGTTTCATTGATGTTGAAAAACTCCACTCGCTTCGTTATGAAAAAATTTTAAAAGAGGGACGGTACCGCGCGGATGAAGTGATGGAATACGACCAAAAAGAACACACCGCAAGTTATTATTCCCGGAAAAACGGCTCTCGCAAAGAAATGCTGATTCCGCCGAATGTGCAGGACCAGCTTTCTTGCGGGTTTTGGTTTCGCCTCCAGGAAATTCAACCCGGCTCAACATTTTCCATTCCCGTCAATGCGGATGAGAAAAATTGGGACCTTCAGGTAAAAATCTTGGAGAAAACAAAAGTCAAACTGCCGGGTTTTCCCGAATGGGAAGCGGTTGAAGTGGAGCCGCTCATTCAATTTCAGGGAATCTTTGTGAAGCGCGGAAAAATTCGTGGCTGGATTAGTCTCGACGAACGACGAATTCCCCTTAAGATGCAGGTCAAAATTCCGGTCCTGGGCTCCGTGAACGCCTATTTAGTCGAATATCGCGCTGGTACGTGATTGCTGGTAAGGACTTAGCACCGGTTCGGGGGCCTTTAATTGACACCCCGAAGGGCCGATGTTAAAATACCAAAGTTTTTTTGAGACAAGGACTTACGAGTGAAAACACGCACAGGCGCCTCAATCGATCGACTACTCGAAATCTCCCGCTTATTTGACAAGGCACGGATTTTGGTCGTGGGGGATTTCATTTTGGATGAATATGTCTGGGGAAGCGTCTCCCGAATATCGCCCGAAGCCCCGGTCCCTGTAGTCAATGTCAAACGGGAATCCTTTTTGGCCGGCGGCTCGCTGAATGTGGCAAATAATATCCGTTCTCTGGGGGGCACGGTCTATCCCTGCGGTGTTTTAGGACGCGATCTTGAAGGCCGCTTTCTTCTTCGTGGAATGCGCCGACTCGGAATCGAGACAGGCGGCGTTATTGTTGATAGCTCTCGGCCTACTTCCATAAAAACCCGAATCATTGCGCATTCCCAACAAGTGGTCCGGGTCGACCGTGAAAATGTCGAACCCATTTCTGCTCCCGATATCCGGAAAATTCTGCAATTCGTCAGAAAAAAAATTAAAGGAGTCGATGTTGTCATTGTGGAAGATTACGGAAAAGGTCTGATCGAACCTTCCCTTCTGAAGCCTCTGTTGAAACTGGCGAAACAATTTAAAAAACCTATTTTGGTGGATCCCAAAGAAAAACATTTTGAGTTATACAAAGGAGTGACGGTCATCACTCCTAATCGTGCGGAAGCTCACGGCGCCTATGGAACTTCTTTAAACGGTCGCCAGACAAATTTGGAAGAAGTGGGCCGCGGTCTTTTGAAAAAACTCCAGACACGAGCGGTCTTGGTTACGCTCGGAGAGGAAGGAATGGCACTTTTTGAAAAATCTCGTCCTACCGTAAAAATCCCGACAACCGCCCAGGAAGTTTTCGATGTTTCAGGGGCTGGCGACACGGTCATCGCTGTTTTTGCTTTGGGTCTTGCCGCGGGCGCCAGTTTGGAAGAAGCGGCCCGTCTTTCTAATTTGGCGGCGGGCATTGTGGTGGGCAAACTGGGTACCGCTACGGTTGAGCTTTCGGAATTAAAACAGGCGATTCGCTCGGTGGCCCGTGCCTAAGCATATTTTTGTTACAGGCGGAGTAGTTTCATCCCTCGGAAAAGGCATCGCCTCTGCTTCCATCGGGAAACTCTTGGAAGCCAAGGGTCTCAAAGTGGCTCTCCAGAAATTGGACCCTTATATCAATGTGGACCCCGGCACCATGAATCCTTACCAACACGGAGAAGTTTACGTTACCGAAGACGGGGCTGAGACCGACTTGGATTTGGGGCATTATGAACGTTTCACCTCCGGCACGCTCACCCGGCTTAATAATGTGACCACCGGCCAGATTTATAACTCCGTTATCACCAAAGAACGCAAAGGCGAATACCTGGGCGCTACGGTGCAAGTCGTGCCGCACATTACCAATGAAATCAAAGAACACATTCGTGAAGTTTCCCGGGGCAAACGCTACGACGTGGTAATTTCCGAAATTGGCGGAACGGTGGGGGATATCGAATCGCTTCCTTTTCTTGAGGCCGCCCGGCAATTTCGCCACGAAGTCGGCCGCGAAAACACTCTTTTTGTCCACCTCACTTTAATTCCTTTTATCCGCGCCGCGGGCGAACTCAAAACAAAACCGACACAACACAGCGTGGGTCGTCTTCGCGAGATCGGTATTCAGGCCGACATTCTTCTTTGCCGCACGGAGAAAAGACTCTCCAAAGATTTGAAAGCGAAGATTGGTCTTTTTTGTAACGTGGATCCCGAAGCGGTTATTGAAGCCCGGGATGTCGCCTCCATCTATGAAGTCCCCCTCATGTTTAAAGAACAAGGTCTCGACCGCGTCATCTGCAAAGGGCTGAATCTTGATTATCGTGCAGGAGATTTGAACGAATGGCGGCGCGACGTCGTGGAAAAAATTCTTCACCCGAAACATTCCGTAAAAATCGCTGTGGTGGGAAAATACATCCAGCTTCAAGACGCCTACAAATCCATTTATGAAGCACTCGTTCACGGCGGGATTGCAAACGATGCCGAAGTCATTATTAAAAGGGTAAGTGCGGAACGCCTCGACAAAGGAAAGCCGGAAAAATATTTGCGCGACGTGGACGGAGTTTTGGTTCCGGGAGGGTTTGGCTACCGCGGCATTGAAGGAAAGATCAAAGCCGTTCAATATGCGCGGGAGAAAAAAATCCCTTACTTTGGCATTTGTCTCGGGATGCAATGTGCCGTCATCGAATTTGCCCGGAATGTCGCAGGTTTAAAAGGCGCCAACTCTACTGAATTCAACAAAAAAACGGCCCATCCGGTGATCAGTCTTTTAGAGGAACAAGAAGATGTGAAAGATTTGGGTGGGACGATGCGTTTGGGTGCGCTTCCAAGTTATTTGAAAAAGGATACGCTTGCCTATAAGGCTTACAAGTCGGAAGAAATCACGGAAAGACACCGCCATCGTTATGAGTTCAATAATAAATATCGTGAAACGCTGGGGGCTGCCGGGCTTCGACTTTCCGGGCTTTCACCGGGAGGCAAATTGGTGGAAATCGTCGAATTGGAAAATCATCCCTGGTTTGTGGCAAGCCAGTTCCATCCGGAATTCAAATCCAAGCCGGATCGGCCCCATCCGCTTTTCCGTGAATTTGTTGCTCACGCCCTCCTTCATGCCCAAGCTAACCCGAGCGAGCTTAAAAAAAATGCGCCCGCCGGAAATTCCCGTGAAAATGAAAAAGCAGAAAACCGGGAACAAGCCGCCAGCGAGGTGGCTTAAGCCTTTATGGTCCGCCGTGTCAAGCTCGGAAAAATTATTTTTGGTGAACCTCAAAGTTTTGTTCTGATCGCCGGCCCGTGTGTCATTGAAAATGAATCCATGGTCTTGCGGCTCGCCGAAAAAATCTCCCGCGTTGCCGCCAAATTAAAAATTCCCTACGTTTTCAAATCCAGTTATGACAAAGCCAACCGCTCTTCTTTAGAGTCCTTTCGCGGACCCGGCCTCAAAAAGGGCCTCGCGATTCTTTCAAAAGTAAAAAAAGAATTTGGTTTTCCGGTCCTCAGCGATGTTCACTGCAAGGAAGAAATCAAGCCCGCAAGCGAGGTTCTCGATATCATTCAAATCCCCGCATTTCTTTGTCGCCAAACTGATCTCTTAACGGCTGCGGGAAAAAGCGGCAAGATCGTCAATGTCAAAAAAGGACAATTTCTTTCCCCGTGGGAAGTAAAAAATATCATTCATAAGATTGAAGCGACGGGGAATCGGAACATCCTCATCACTGAACGTGGGTTTTCTTTCGGCTATCAAAATTTGGTAAATGACTTTCGTGCGGTGCCGATCATCCGCAGTTTCGGATATCCGCTTATTTTTGATGCGACGCATTCGGTCCAATTGCCGGGCGGGCAGGGGACGGCTACGGCCGGAATGCCAGAATTTATTCCCACACTCGCGCGTTGCGCGGTGGCGGCGGGCGTGGATGCGCTTTTCATGGAAGTTCATGAAAACCCTTCCAAAGCCCTTTCTGACGGAACGAACATGCTTTCTTTTGATCGGTTGGAAAAGGTCCTTCAAACCTTGGTCAAAATCCGCCGCGCGGCCCCGGTTCTTAATGGTGAGCTATGAGCAACGGCCGTCTTAACCGAAAAGCATCGCTTCGCGAAGCGCGCCGGATTTTAAAAATTGAGGCCGATGCGATTCGCCGACTTTCGTCCCGAATCGGAAAAAGTTTTGAGCAGGCACTCGAAATTCTTTACCGGTGCTCCGGGCGAGTCATTGTCTCGGGAATCGGAAAAACAGGCTTCATCGCCCGAAAAATTTCGGCGACGCTGGCTTCTACCGGCACTCCAAGTCTTTTCCTTCATCCCAGCGAAGCCTATCACGGAGACTTAGGAATGGTGACACAAAAAGATGCGGTGCTGCTTCTTTCTCATAGCGGCGAAACGGAAGAAATCGTGCGGCTTCTCTCGCCTCTCAAAAAAATCGGCGTGAAATTGATTGCCATGGCCGGCAATCCACGCTCCACGCTGGCGAAAAATGCGGATGTGTCTTTGGATATTTCGATTGACCGGGAAGCCTGCCCCTTGGGCCTTGCCCCTTCGACTTCCACGGCTGTATCACTTGCGATGGGAGATGCGCTCGCGCTCACCCTTCTAAAGAAAAAGGGATTCCGACAGGAAGATTTTGCTTTTTTTCATCCGGGAGGAAACCTCGGAAAAAAACTTTTGAAGGTGAAAGATCTGATGCGAAAAGGTAAGGACCATCCGATCGTGCGCGAAAATATTTCCGTGGAGCAGGCCCTTTTTGCGATCACACGCGCCCGTGCGGGAAGCTGCTCGGTCGTGGACCACGCCAAAAAATTGGTCGGTATTTTCACGGACGGGGATTTGCGTCGCCAACTGCGTAAAAATGGAGAAAAAATTCTTCTCGCAGAAATCAGCGAAGTCGCCACCCGTAACCCTTTAATGGTCCATCAAGATCGTCTTGCCGCGGAAGCGCTTCATATCTTACGCGAGAAAAAAATTGACGAGCTGCCCGTCGTGGACGGCCGAGGAAGGGCTGTGGGGCTTTTGGATGTGCAAGATCTTTTAAAGGCAGGTCTTGTGTGAAATTTTTCGATGAAACAAAAACCTTACCGTTACTTTCTTTATTTAGGTCTGCGTTTGGTTCAAGGGTTGGTGCTTCTCATCCCGCGAGATACGGCACTTTTCTTGGCGAGGCAATTGTCAGGCGTTGTCTTTTTCTTGATTCCGAAGGAGCGGGAGAAAACACTCCGGCATTTGAGCTGGGCTTATGGGAAAGAAAAGAGCCCGGTCGAAATCCGCGAATTGGGAAAACAAGTGTTTGCTCACTTTGGCCAAATGGCAGTGGATGTGATCCGCATTCCGAAATTAAACCGGGAAAAATTGGACCAATTGATCGAAAAAGGGGACGGCTTTTCCAAAGTCGATCAAGTGCTTTCCCGAGGCAAGGGAATGATCCTTCTCACCGCTCATTTTGGAAACTGGGAGCTCATGGGAGCGCTTTTTCTTCTTTGTGGTTATCCGGGAACGGTCATCGGTCGGCAGATTTACTATGACAAATTCAACCAGGCCATTCTCGATTTGAGAAAAAAAGTCATGTTAAGGACAATTTATCAAGACGATTCGCCGAGGGAGTTTTTGAAAGTGCTGAAACAAAATGGAATTTTGGGCATTTTGGCCGATCAGGATATGGACCGAATGGACGGGATTTTTATTCCTTTTTTTGGCAAACCCGCCTACACCTTGACGGCCCCGGTGAAACTTGCTTTAACCTCGGGCGCTCCGCTCGTTCCGGCATTTCTTATTCGCGAAGGATCGCGTTACCGGTTATTGGTTCACGATCCAATTCAAGTCGAAATGAAAACAAGTCGCGAAGAAACAATCCAGGAATACACGGAACAATGGTCGCAAATAGTGGAAGAGACCATTCGTCAATATCCGGAGCAGTGGGCCTGGATGCACCGCCGATGGAAGACCCAACCCGAGACCCCGTCCGGGGTCGCAGCTCCTCGTGATTAAAAAACTTCTTATCTCCTGCGCCGCCTTTATCGTGCTTTATTTGGGAGTGATCCAAGTGCAGCTTTTTTTGGCCCAGCGGCGGGAAATGAAACGACTTTCGAACCCTACAGTGTTAAAGGAAATAGATAAATCGCATAAGGTTTATAGTTTTTCTTTCTCAAAATACACCACAGCCGGTGACAAAGAAATCGAAATTGAGGGAGACGCCGCAGACGTTTTTGCGCGCAGCGTCGTTTTAAAGAACGTGATCGCAAAGGCTTATGCTGAAGAGTCTCCCGTGACGATCACGGCGGATGAGGGGACGGTGGATAAAACGACCAGCAAGATCCGTCTCGATAAGAATGTCGTTGCGACGACCGAAAACGGCGCCCGCCTTCTTACCGAAACTCTCAATATCCTTCCGACAACAAAAGTTTTGGAAACGGCAGCCGAAGCCGAGGTCAAAAAAGACAATATCAGCATTGAAGGGACCGGTGCTCAGGGAGATTCCCGGCTGAAGAGAGTGAAATTTAAGAAAAAGGTGACGGTCGTCGTGAAAAATCCGGAATCTGAGTCCAAGACACCCACCGTGATCACTTGTGACGGCCCTCTGGTGGTCGATTATGATAAGAATGTAGCCCGTTTTCATGATAACGTAGTAGCGGAGGATCAAAGAGGAAAATTGAGGGCCGATGTCATGGATGTTTATTACAGCAAAACCACTCGGCGGGTTTCAAAAATTGTAGCCACCGGTAATGTTGTTGTGGACAATCCGGATGGCAATCAAACTTACAGTGATAACGTGATTTACCTGGCCGAAGAAGGCCGGATTATTTTAGGAGGCGATGCCGAAGCCCTCTATAAGGAAGGAAGCAAGTCTCTTGCCGACGAAAGTTAAAATGCCTACCGTCACTCCGCTTCTTGAAAGTCGGCAATTGGTTAAAAGCTATCACGGCCGGGCTGTCGTGAACCGGGTCACCGTGAATGTCTTTCGCGGCGAAATCGTCGGTCTTCTCGGCCCCAACGGCGCCGGCAAAACCACCACCTTTTACATGACCGTCGGAGTCATCAAACCGGACGGCGGGCAAATTTTTTTTCGGGGCGAGGAAATCACCGGCCTTCCAATGTATCAAAGGGCCCGGCTCGGGATCGGCTACCTTTCCCAGGAACCTTCCATCTTTCGTAAGCTCACGGTCGAGGAAAATATCATGGCGGTCTTGGAAACTTTGGCTATTTCACCGACCGAACGCGAGGAAAGACTTCGCCGCCTCCTGAATGAATTAGACATCGCTTATTTGGCGAAAAATAAGGCCCAAACGCTTTCCGGGGGAGAAAGACGCCGGTTGGAACTCACCCGCGCGCTTGCCACCAATCCCTCTTTAATTCTTTTGGACGAGCCCTTCAGCGGCGTCGATCCGATCGCCGTTTTTGAGGTCCAAAAGATCCTCACCAAGCTAAAACGCCAGGGCTTGAGCATTCTCTTGACGGATCACAGCGTACGCGAAACCCTTTCCATTACGGACCGAGCCTATATAATGAATGAGGGAAGAATTGAAGTGTCGGGGACCTCGCAATTTTTGGCGACGGACCGGCGAGCCCGGGAAATTTATTTAGGAGAACGTTTTACTCTTGTTTAGCCATGGAAATTCGAATCACCGGAAAAAATATGGCTGTGACGCAGGGCATCAAGGATTGGGTTGAGCGCAAGGCCTCGAAACTTGAAAAGTACGTGCCTCGGATCGTTGAATCTCATGTTATTCTAAAGAAGGAAAAATATTTTTTTGTGGCGGAGTTGACTCTTTTGGCGAAAAATCTTCGGGTATACGGTGAAGGCCAGGACAAGGATAATCTTTACACTGCAATCGATTTGGCCTGTGATCGGGTCGCAAAACAACTTGTAAAATACCGGGAAAAAATTAAAAGCCATAATTTATAATCGTTAGTCGTTTTCAAATCTCGTCTCATTAACCCAATCTCAATGGAGGGAGAAGTCTAAATGAAGATTACGGATTTTCTTGATCAACGTGCCATAAAAATCGGTATCACATCGATTAACAAGGAGGACATTTTAAAAGAGCTGGTCGACGCCCTTGCCCAAGTCAAGGACTTGGGGGACCAAAAAGCGATTGTGAAAGCCCTCCTAGAAAGAGAAAGTTTAGGTTCCACAGGAATCGGACAAGGCATCGCCATTCCGCACGGCAAAACCGATCGGGTCAAAGAACTCATTGCTGTGCTGGGTGTCAGCCGAAAAGGAGTCAATTTTGACGCCTTGGACGGGGAACCGGTTTACATTTTCTTTCTCCTCGTGGCCCCGAAAGATACGGCCGGCCCTCACTTGAAAGCCCTCGCGCAAATCTCGCGACTTTTGAGGGATAGCTATTTCTGCGAACTCATCAAACGTTGCCAAACCCCCACCGAACTTTTTGAGCTGATCAAACGAGAAGAAGAAAAGAAACACTAAGAAATTACCATGCAATTCTTCAAGTGGCTTTACCCCGGCCTCGGAATTAAACGCTGGATTATTCTGTGCGTCCTGGGTCTGGGGTTGATTGTTGGCGTGGCTCTCGGTGCGGTGAAAACGATCACTCACAAAAGTGTATTTTTGGGTGCCTTCGCAACCGCTTTGTTGATTTTTGGCATCTTTCTTGTCTATATGGGAATCAAGAACATGGTCCGAATCTTTATCCGTGCGCTCATGCCTGCTAATCAAGGGGACCCTTTGGTGGATTTGGTCTATCAAAAAAGGCAAATCGAATTTCTTTCCCGCGGACCGCGCGTCGCGGTGTTGGGGGGAGGGACGGGACTGAGCACGCTTCTTTCAGGAATCAAGCTTTATACCAATAATATTACCGCTATTGTGACGGTCACGGACACCGGAGGAAGCTCCGGTCGCCTGCGCGACGAAATGGATGTCCTGCCGCCGGGAGATATTCGAAACTGTCTCGTGGCGCTCGCTGATGCGGAACCCCTCATCCGCGATCTTTTCCAATACCGGTTTGAAGAAGGAGACGGTTTGACGGGTCACAGTTTCGGCAATTTATTCATCACCGCTCTCTCCAAAGTCACCGGAGATTTTGAGAAAGCGATCCGCGCATCAAGCAAAGTTTTGGCGATCCGAGGGCGCGTCATTCCTTCCACGCTGGAAAAAGTAACGCTCGTGGCGGAGTTTAAGGATGGGACAACAGCAGAAGGGGAAACCACCATTACCGAACAGCACAAACCTCTGCGTAAGATTCGTCTGAAACCCGCTGATTGCAGCGGGACCCGCGAGGCCCTGGACGCCATTGAAAATGCCGACTTGATTATCCTGGGGCCGGGCAGTCTTTATACAAGCATCCTTCCCAATCTTTTAATTCATGAAATTCGCGATGCCCTTTTAAAGTCTGAAGCTTACAAAGTCTTCATCATCAACATCATGACCCAGCCCGGTGAAACGGATAACTTCAGCGCCTACGATCATTTGCGCGTCTTGGTAGAACATACCGATCCGCGTCTGGTGGATATTTGTGTGGTCAACGTTAATACGGTGCCGCTGGGCATGATTGAAAAGTACCGGGAAAAAGGAGCGGGACTGGTCCGTTTGGATTTGGATTTGATTCGCGAAAAAGGTTATGAGGTGTTGGAAGGGTCTCTTTTAAAAGTAGACGGACAGGTCCGCCATGATCCTCCTGCTCTGGCGCGACTGATTTTGGATCATTTTCTTAAATTAAGCCGTGAGACCGCCCCCAAGGCGGCTTAAAAATTATGACGGATAAACGCCCGCCGGCAAAACAGGCAACGCTTCTCATCCAAAATCGATTAGGCTTGCATGCCCGGCCCGCCGCGCTTTTTGTGCAAATGGCGAACCGCTTCAAGTCGGAAATTGAGATCCGGAAAGGAAAGGAAAAAGTGAACGGCAAATCGATTATGGGAATCATGACCCTAGCAGCCGGGCGGGGGACTCAAATTACGATTCGCGCCGTGGGTCCCGATGCTGTCGAGGCTGTTACGCAGCTGACGAGGCTCATCCGGAGTAATTTCGGAGAATGAAACAAATGAAGTCTTCTCGTAAAAAGAAAAAGCACATCTCCCGGGAGGTGAAGCTGAGCGGGATTGCCGTTTCGCCCGGCGTCGCCATCGGCAAAGCCCTTGTTCTTCGTGCCGAGGATTTTCAAACCATTCCCCGTTTAAAAGTGGAAGAGGACAAAATCCCGCAAGAAATCGCGCGTTTTGAAGACGCCCTTACTCGGACACGGGCGGATATCCTCGGAATTCGCAAAAAGATTTCACAGGAAATTGGCCGAGAATCTTCGGATATTTTTATGGCCCATCTTCTGGTTCTGGAAGATCGCAGCTTGATCGAAGACGTCATCACGACCATCAAAGAAAAGCGGACGAATGCGGAATATGCCTTTTCTTCCGTGATCCAGAAATATTTCCGCGCCTTTTCTCAAGTGGAAGATGAATACCTAAAAGAACGAGTCTCCGATATCCGCGACATCGCCCGCCGTCTCTTAGGAAACCTCATCGGCAAGGTGAAAAATCCACTTTCCGATCTTACGGAAGAAGTCATCGTCGTGGCCCATGACCTCTCACCATCGGATACCGCCTTGATGGATAAACAAAAGGTCATCGCCTTTGTGACCGATATCGGCGGGCCGACTTCTCACACGGCGATTATGGCGCGGTCTTTGGAAATTCCGGCAGTGGTGGGATTGGACCGTGTCAGCCAGCAAGTAACGACAGGCGATTCGATCGTGATTGACGGAAACCACGGCACGGTCATCATCCATCCCGAACCCTCCTCTCTTTTGTCCTATGCACGCGAGGGGAAACGTTTTATTCAGTTCACTTCCGAACTCGATAAACTCCGCAATCTGCCGGCCGAGACGCTGGACGGGCACAAGATCGAATTAGCGGCCAATATCGAATTTCCCGATGAGATTCCTTCCGTTCTTGCACACGGCGCGGTAGGAATCGGCCTCTACCGGACCGAATACTTTTATATGAATCGAAGCGACCTTCCCACCGAGGAAGAGCAATATCAGGCTTACCGTACCGTCGCCGAAAAAATGTCTTCTTACCCTGTGGTGATTCGGAGTCTCGATTTGGGCGGTGATAAATTCCTTTCTTCGTTGGAAGTCCCGCATGAAATGAATCCCTTTTTGGGATGGCGCGCCATTCGGTTTTGTCTGACACAAGTAGATATTTTTAAGACCCAGCTTCGAGCGGTCTTGCGGGCGAGCGCCCACGGCAATCTGAAAGCCATGTATCCGATGATTTCCAATTTGACAGAACTTCGCCGCGCCAACGAAATTATGGAAGAGTGCAGACAGGAGCTGAAAAAAGAAAAAATTCCTTTTAATCCCAAAATGGAAGTGGGCGCCATGATTGAAATTCCGTCGGCGGCCCTCACCAGCGATTTTTTGGCCAAGGAAGTCGATTTTTTTTCCATTGGGACCAATGATCTCATTCAATACACGCTCGCAGTCGACCGGGTTAATGAGAAAATCGCCTATCTTTATGAGCCGACCCACCCGGCTATTCTCCGGTTGATTCGGGAAGTGATTACAAACGGACATAGAAATAAAATTTGGGTGGGAACTTGCGGTGAGATGTCTGGAGATCCGGCGATTGCCGTTTTGTTGGTGGGGCTCGGCATCGATGCCATCAGCACAAGCCCGCTTCTTCTGCCGAAGGTAAAAAAAGCCATCCGGCTGGTTCCGTTTAAATTGGCCAAAGAAGTAGCCGAAAAATCCCTTCAGTTTAGTACCGGTTTTGAAGTCCACAAATTTTTAAAACAAAAACTGGGTGTGATTCTTAAAGGTTTGATGGAGGAATGATGTCTTCGATTCTTGATCGTCCCGATTTACTTACCCGTCTGGATCGTCTGCAGATGTCTGAACTTCTCGGAAGTTTTTCCATCCAAGTGGAGGAGGCCCTTCAGATCGGAGAAGATTTCAAAACGCCCTCCTTTCACCGGAAGCCAGAAAAAATTCTTTTCGTGGGAATGGGGGGATCGGCCATCGGAGGCGATGTTATCCGTTCACTGCTTTCAGACAAAGCCACTCATCCTATTTCCGTTTCGCGCCACTATGAGCTTCCGCCTTCGGTTGATTCAAAAACCCTCTGCATTTTTTCGAGCTATTCGGGGAATACCGAAGAAACCCTTTCCGCTTTCCGGCAAGCCATGAAGCGGCATTTGCCGAGTGTCATCATTACTTCGGGAGGGGAATTATGGCGATTGGGCGAGCGATTCTCGATTCCCGGATTCAGATTCCAAGCGGATTA
>Ga0209515_10000851_pt1 | contig 52949 bp, 51 predicted proteins | sample Subgroupgradi54m_FD_187454 | JGI IMG/M metagenome (GOLD analysis project Ga0209515, IMG submission 187454) | Subsurface groundwater microbial communities from S. Glens Falls, New York, USA - GMW60B uncontaminated upgradient, 5.4 m (SPAdes)... ... | reverse complement strand
TTGTCGCGCTCGTCGCCACCTGGGCTGCTCCAGACACCACGCGCTGAAACTGGAGCCCGGCGCTGTCGTAGGTCACGCGGGCGATGGATCCGACCAGGTCGTTCAACATGGCTCCCTCGATGTCGAGTCGGAGTTCTTGGCCCATAGTGGCAGAAAGGTCTCCCGGCGCAAGCCTGAGTTGTTTTTCGATGCTTGCCACTTTATCGGGGCTATCTCCGGACCGCAGTGGCGAAGGAACCGGTACGGATTCTCGTGGCGCTGGAATTGTCTTGGCCGCTGGCCTTCCCTGGTCCTGTGAGCCGAGTTGGTCTGAGGGCAACGATGAGAGTGGGGCCATCGCGGGGAGATGTCCCGGTTCTGTCGAGAGCGGTGAGGGTTTAAACGCAGTCGGAACGACTTGCGGTGCAAAGAGAGGAGTCGTAGTGTAGTTCGTTTCTGTGCCGGACCAGAAGGCCTGAGCTTCCAATCCTGGCATATCGAGTTTGCGGATGATGTGCGGCGTGATCGTCAACACAACCTCGGTGGTGATCGTGTTGATTTCCGTTGTTGAAAAGAGTTGTCCGATCAACGGAATGTCGCCCAGGATAGGGACCGACTGACGAGTCTTTTTCTCCTCGTCTTGAATCAGTCCTCCCAGGACGATGGTTTCATCGTCCCGGAGCATGAGGACTGTTTCTGCTGTACGGGTGCCAAATCTGAACTGTTGGATTAAGGGACTAGCCTGCAGCGTCACCTTGTCTCCCAGTCTAGTGACTTCCACTTTGAGCTTGAGTGTGAGCTGGTCGTCGAGATGGATAGTTGGTTCGACGGTGAGCTTCACGCCGGTGTCCTTAAATTCGATGGAGGTTACCGTCGACGTCGTCGGAACGGCTCCGGTCGCGGCCTGACCCGGCAAGACGTTCGTGGTTGAGAGGAGGATCGGTTGCTTGTCTCCGATCTGGATCGTGGCCGGTTTGTTATTCAAGACTCTCAACTTCGGTGCCGCCAACGTCTTGGCGTTGGTATCATTTCGGAAGAAGTCGACCAGTACGCTTCCGGGAATCGTAAAGAGATAGCTCCCGGTTCCAAGGCTCGTCAGTTGTTGAAACGTGAATTGGCTGGTCATGGGAGATGTGGTTGAGACTGTGCCGTCGAAACCGGGGGGGGCGACAGCGGCCCCGGCAACCTTGGCGAAGTTGACTCCATACTTCAGGCTCTTGGCACGATCCACTTCGAGGATTTCCACGTCAAGCAGGACTTCGGGGTCCGGACGGTCCACCGCGTTCAAGGCCCGTTCAGCCAGCTGCAGCTTGGCCGGCTCATCCCGAATGACGAGTGCATTGATCTTCTCGTCCACGTATACCCGTTTGCCATCAATCATCAATCGAACAAGATTCGCGACATCCTTGGCTTTGGCATGTGAGAGATAAAAGGTGCGGATCATGAGGTCCTGGTATTGCGCTTGTTTCGGTTTGGTGTTCGGCAAGATCAGTAGGGTGTTGCGGTTGAGGCGTTGAGCCGTGACGTTATTTGTATTCAGTATGAGGTTGAGGGCTTCATCAAACGACATGTCTTTGATGAACACGGTAACGGGATCGTCGGGGACCTCCTTATCGAAAATTACATTGAGGCCTGCGCTCCGCGCGACCACTTCAAACACTTCTTTCAGTTTCGCATTCTGAAACCGGAGCGTAATCGGTTGGCTTGACGTTCCGATGCTCTTGGCCGCCAGCTGCTGGGCCGTGACCTGCGTGATGCCGGTTAGTGCCTCAGCTAGATCGGGGTCCGTCTCCGCTGCCTGTTCATATGCCGTCAATGCTTCCTCTAGTCGACCAACGCTCTGCAATTTTTTCCCTGCCTGAACTTGGTCGCGCGCAAACTTCAGCCGCATGGCATCTCCAACTGCGGTTTGGTGTATGCGCCGAGACGGATCGAAGCCCAGTGCTATCTTGAATTCGCGGAGCGCTCCGAGGATATTGTTCTCCGACAGAAGTTGTTTCCCCTGGGCGTAGTGTTGGTCTGCAGCTTGCGACTTCGCCTCATCCAGACGACGCTGAATCTCCGCATCGTACGGATCATCCTTGCTGGCTTGTCTGTAGGCCGCCACTGCCTCTTCCCATTTCCCCTCCTGTGCCAGCCGATCAGCCGGCCGCAAGCTCGAGCCAGTGCAACCCGCTGTCGTCGCTGCGAGGAGGAACATGAGAAGAGCGGTTCTTGTATAGCGCTGTGTGCGAGTCATGAGTATTGGGATTGCCTTTTCGGAGCCTTGCGAGCGGTCTTTACAGAGCGTTTACGAGTCGTGCGTTCAACCTGGGACTTACTGGCGTATTAGACGCGTGAATCATCCCTTGCACAATCCCCACAAAGGGCATAATGCCACCCCCTCTAAGGTAGGGGTGAGCGTTCGGGTAACTCTGCGGAGTTGAGGCAGAAATTGGGTGGATTCCTTGCTCCATGAGGGGAATTTCAGGTAAGTCTGGCGCGCGATTATTATGGCTTAGGAGCCTGTCTGAGTAATCTGAAAAACCGTGTGTTGAGAGTTTTATTTACCCCTAATCACAGAAAGATCGTTAATTCTGAACCAATTGTGCGCGTCGAAAATTTTCATCTTTGATTACTCGGGCAGGCTCCTGGAATTTTGAATCCGAACGGGCACTTTTTAGCTGGGCTACTTAATCCTGAGCCCCTTCAGAAACTCATCGAGATTTATTCTGGCTTCGTCGAAGAGGGCATCCTCTGATTGTCCCTGCGAGGCTGTGACGCCGGCGGAGACTTCGTACATATAGATGCCATGCATGAAAATACTGTCCGCTTTATATAAATCGTTTTTTCGCGTGACCAGCTCGCCTCCCTCCATTGTTTGAGAGACCAGCGGACTCCCTTCCTTCTTTAATCCGACTAGGCGTAATTCTTTCCCACGATCTGAGTCTACATAGCGGTTTTCGCGGAACAACTTGCTCGCCTTGGATTCGTCCGATATTTTTTCAACGGTGAATGTGTCGCCGGTATTGTCCACGCGGAGTATGCGATAGGCCGTTCCAGAAGCATCGCTAAAGCGGACGCCATGTTTTTCAGGGCCGACTTGGTGTTCCTCAACTTTGGCGTCGGCTTTGAGGTGAGGGAGGGTGACCCTGTATCCTCCGTCAGGACTCGTATAGGCTTCATGAGTCAGTCGATCCGAAGGAACGTTTGTCCTAACAGAAGCAGAGGGAAGGGCGGCACAGCCGGCCAATGTTGCGAGTAGGAAGAGGTTCAATAGACTGTGTCGGGGTCGAGTCATGCGGGTCGTTGTCATCGTCGGTCTCCAATGCCGGGCAGAATGGCTCAATGTTGAGCGGTGAATGTTAAAAGGGCGAGAAAGAATGTTCAATGGTCAATGTTGAATGATCCGAGCGAGCGACGCTTCACGAATCATTCGGACTAGAACAACGCGAGCTGAGCCTGTGCCCACGCGTTGCCCTGGGCGGCGGCTTTTTCGTACCAACCTCGTGCCATCGTATAGTCCTGCGGCACCCCTCGCCCGTTGGCATAGAGCTGTCCGATCTGAGCCTGCGCCCAGGCATTCCCCTGGACTGCAGATTTTTCGTACCAGCCCCGTGCCGTCGCATAGTCCTGCGGCACCCCTCGCCCGTTGGCATACAATTGCCCAAGGTTGTACTGCGCCTGCGAAACACCTTGGGCTGCCGCTTGCTCCCACCACTGTCGTGCCTTCTTATAATCCTGCGGCACACCCAGCCCGTCGGCAGACAGCTGCCCGAGCTGGTTCTGCGCCCACGCATTGCCACGGGCTGCGGCCCTCTCGTACCATTTCCGTGCCGTCGCATAATCCTGCGGCACGCCCCGCCCGTTGGCATACAGCTGCCCAAGCTGGTTCTGCGCCGATGCATTGCCCTGGGCGCCCAGCCTCATCAGTTGTTGCAGGTCTACGGCTGAGATCATCTCCGCTGGGGAAGCCGGCGCACGCACAGGAGCCTGCGCCAGTTGTCGCTGCATCGCATCAAGGCCATTCAGACGCTCATGTTGGGCTTCTGCCGTCGGCGCATTCCTTGGAGGTGCCTTCCGTTCATCTGTCCGAGTAGAGCTGTTGGAAATACCATCCCGTACATCCACGGCCTGGTGAACATGATCTTCTTCTTCAACTGCGAACGACTCAGCCGTCGGAAGTGTCGCCTGTTCAACCTTCTGAGGAGGTTTGTTGGAAACAATAGTCTTGGATGTTTTCGTAAGCGTGAATACGATGACCACGGTAAATAGTAAGCCTATTCCCACCATGGCCATTCGGGCTCGGGGGAAAGGCGCATTTGCTTGAACCGTTGCGCCGGCACGGTCCCGACGGTGAGTATCCCAGCTCTCATTTTTCTCAGGAGCGGGGCGAATGGGTGCTTGACAGGAAGGGCACGTCACAGGCTCAACAGGCTTCGCACTCCGTCCACCGCAGGCACGTAACCAGTCGTCATACCGTTGTTTCAAGACAGGGTCACTGAGCGTCTCGAAGGCCACATTAATTTTCCCGGACTTCTCCTCGGCCTTCTTCAGAAGCGTGGGCCTATGGTGAAAGCGGTCGGGATGCCAGACTTGCAATAAGAGCCGGTACGATTCCTTGATCTCTTCGGGGGTCGCTGAGTCTTGAATTTCAAGAATGGTGTAGTAGGTCTCCATACTAGATGTTCCAAGTAAATGGCCCTGGGCATCTCCTGCGAGCCCAGTGGAAAAGGAAAAAGATCAAACTTCTATATAATATCCCAGCGCACTAATCAGTGAAAAGCATAGATTGGGTAGCGCCAACAGAGTACTTTTCCTGGCCGATCCGGTCCATCGTTGTGTGAGGGGGGAGTGAGGGGGTGGGGGCGGAATGTTCAATGATTCAGTTGAGTGACGATTTACGAATGACGAAGAAGGCCCGATCCCACGCGCCAAGAAGTGTCGGATGGCAAGACCTGTACTCTTGGCCTGACATCGCCGCGACTTTGTCAGGAAAAGACTCCCGAGCCCTTTCCCTCGATCCTCAGGCTGAGGGCTTGTTCTCGAAGTAGGAGTCGCGACCGCACAATCCAGAATTTCTCCACGCACCACCTTGTGGTTTGAGCGTCCTGCCTCTAGAATGGGCTGCCATGAGCTGGATTGATGGCATATTGGGCCTGACGGAAGATCAGTGGATCACGGTTGGGTTCATGAGTTCCGCGCTGACATGGATTGTGGTGCTGACGGTGTGGTACAGACGGACGAGACCGAAGACGAAGTAGCAGTTGACCGTACCAGCGCATCTCCACAAGGCCGGCCTGTCCATGGTGTCCGTTCACAAACGGATTCCAGGAATCCTTCCCTCCGTCAGCTTCCCCCCATCAACGGAGATCGCACCCCAATGCCGCTAGCACTAGCAGTTTGCGGAAAAACTCGGTTTTTGTCTGTCACGCTGCTGTGACAGTACGTAGGGTGATAGTGCTTGAATAGTCGGCAGGATGCTCAAAAAGGCCGTCCAGCAAGGCCGCAGCAAGTGAAGGGCCGAGGCGTACCCTCTGGGGTACGTTGAGGGTCTGAACGATGTGAGAACGACGCTGGCGGACTTTTTCAGCATCCTGCTAGCCCTCTTTGACCAGTGCGCGTGTGATGTTGGTGCTATCCGGTAGCAGCACATCGGCAAGGGTGCGCCCGCCACGCGCTGCGAGCGGGTCCGAGCCACCTTAACTGAAGAGCCGTTCAAGCAGGGTGTCGCGACTGATCTCGAAGTGTGTCGCAACGTCAGCAAGGATGGCCGACAGGGTTCCAATACGGAGTGGGTATGTTGCGGGATCGTCAGGTGATGCTCGCCATGCTCGTGCGTGGTCAGGCGAAGATGACTGCCGGTTTGGCGGGTGATGGAATAGCCAAGTTTGTGGAGTGCCTGGGCCAGGTCGCTGCCCGAGAGATCGCGGGGAAGCCTCATACTGCGATGACTTCCTCGCGGACATGGTGGAGCCGAACGACCTTGGGAGATTGTCCTTCGTCGAAGTGACAGCGGACGGCATCACGGATTTTCCCGTGAAGCTCGGCGATCGTGTCAGCTTCAGTGAAAATAGAAACGCCGAGCGCCCGTGCGACGAGCCCACCCTCAGGCGCGTCTTCTACCATAAAAATCAGCTCGCTCATGGTCATTTCTCAAAGGTGCAAGAACGGACTCTGTGTCGCTATGGTATTCCGGACGCCACGCAATGTCCAGTCAGGGAGGTTTTGCTAAGAGAGTCGAGTGACGAACCAAAGAGCCGGACTGTTACTCGCCATAAGATGTAGCGTTGCAAGACCCTTACTCTTGGTCCGAAATCGCCGCGACCCTGTCAGGAAAATACTCCCGACCCCTTTGCTGCTCCCCCTGCTTCTAAAAGTCGACTCGCCAGATATGCTTAGCTACCGAAGCGAGGCATTTAGATCGCTGGGAAATTTCCTTTGAAGTCCACGTGGAATATTTGCTCAGTTCGTTGTTGAGAACAAGTGAAGATTTCGAGAATCCCTTTGAAACCTTTTCTGGGAACTCCCCGACTCCTATCCCTTTATTTTTTCCTGACTCTAGAAGGGTCAAATTCCCGATAAGGTCGACATAATCACCGATCTCTTCACCTTGGGGTATAGAGCCCTTCCATCCACTGCCAGGATTCTTGGGCAGTATGTGTTCTAGTGTGACCCGTCCAGTTTGAAGTGCTACTGTTTTCTCGGCGTCTTTTTCAAGATGGGCATTGACCTCTGCAAGGATGTAACGGGCAATTCCCGCTTTCGTGAAACTCTTTCCTGTGAAATCTTCAACGAATCTTCCATCGTCAACGTAGGCAGGTTTCAGAAGACCGAATATGGCTTTGAGGTTTCTAGCTTCTCCTTTACGAATTCCCAGGGCCGTGTCCGTATACACCTTCTCCAAATTGCCAGTTCCCAACGAAGATACGACCGTATACCGAAAGGAAACTACCATGAGCATTCGAAGCAAACGGGTCACTTCATCAGGTTTCTTTGTCTCCATAGCCGCAAGGACCACGGGCCGGTATTGGGTTACTTTAAAAAGGAGTAGGGCTTCCAGGTAGTTTCTTGCTTCAGCAGGGAAATCGCTCCAATAAGTATTCTCAAAATTGAGCAGGGCAGCATAGAATTCAGCAACCTTTCTCAATCGTTCAATAAACTGACGGGCAGCAGTTGCGTTCCTGATCTCTCCTCTAATGCCCCGATAAAGGTCTCTCTCGCGAACAAGTGCTCGTTCCGAAAGCCAATAGTGTCGAAGAAAAGGCGTAAGATTTTCACTTCCCACCAAGATAACTGTATCTGCCCAAGCCCGTTTGAACCTTTCGATGTTGTGACTCCCGGCAAGGGAGAATAGATAGTTTTTCACAAGATCTGCGACGGCTAACTCCAGCCCGCGGTCATTTAATGTTTCAAAAATTACGAAAGCGTCCGACTCATCGCCAACCTCAATCAAGATCACGTTAGTATGATTGGCTACAAAATCTTCAAGTTCAAAAAGTGCTGCCTCGGTATCACCTGATTCCGCAGCCCACGCCTTCACCTTCCCTTGTATTCGCCGAAATGCGCCCTCAAGAAGTTTATTTGACGACGGCCAAGCCTTCTTCTCATTGGAAGAAAAAGATCTTCCTTCTAGAACAAGCTCTCTGAAAACCAGATCGTTCGTTTCATTCAGCGACAGTTTTGCAATTACTTCTCCACTCTTTCTGTCTTCAGATCCCAGAAAATCATGGACGACTCCCAATGCGCGCCGTTCGTGGTTAAGTGATCGCCAAACATCTGCTATTGCGGCGAACATCATGCAAAGTGCCGCAATTCTTTGTTGCCCATCAACGATTTCCTGAGTCTTATTGTCCTTTCCCTGGCTTGTGACGATCGTTCCCAGGAAATACTCTCCCCGGTGGTCGTCAATCGCACTAATCAGATCATCCCAGAGCACATCAACTTCTTCAGACGTCCAGGCAAAGTCTCTTTGATAGACAGGGACTCTATAGGCAAAAGGCTTGCGCAGCATTTCTCCCACAGAGAGAGTGTCACTATGAATCTTGCGCTCTGATTGCGTCATGGCCGTTTCACGCTTAAGGCAAATCGAAGTTCAATATCTTAAGGGGGATCAAGAGGCAGGTCATTGTACTTTTTCATAGCCCCATGGTCCATCCCAATGTACGCATATCCAGCGACCACTCCCTTCTGTCTTCTTCTGTGAGGGCGGGCTAGATGGATTCCCACTGCGCGTGTCCAACGAGGGTCTTCCGAGACCGCGCGTTGCACGAGCACAGGAAGCCATCTAGTCTGCCCTCTGCTCCTCTTGTTTCACGACCTCGCACCAGCCGCCGGGAGTAGGGTAACGGTCTCAATGGCTTCCCTCAGTATTTCAACCATGCGTCTGAGTTCCGGGAGCGACGTGCTGAGTGGGGGCATGAGGACGATGACGTTGCCGATTGGGCGCAGCAAGAGCCCTCGGCGGCGCGCATACATCGTTACTCGATGGCCGACCCGCTCTTCGAGCGGATAGGGCTTCTTCGTCTTCTTATCCTCCACCAACTCGATGGCCACGATGAACCCCTGCTGCCTGATCTCGCCCACATGGGGCAGTTGCCAGAGCGGCTGAAGCAGTCGTGCCATCGTCTTGATCTTCGGTTGCAGTCGCGCGAGTGTCTTCTCTTTCCGGAACACTTCGATGCTGGCCAGAGCCACGGCACATCCAAGCGGATTGCCTGTATAGCTGTGTCCGTGGAAGAACGTTTTAAAGTCTTCATATCTGCCGAGAAAGGCCTGGTAGATTTCGTCGGTGGTGAGCGTCGCGGCCAACGGCATGTAGCCGCCGGTCAACCCTTTGCTGATCGCCATCAAGTCCGGTGTAACCCCTTCATGCTGGCAGGCGAACATCTTGCCGGTGCGGCCGAATCCGGTGGCCACTTCATCGGCAATCAAGAGGACGTTGTACTTGCTGCACAGTTCACGAATCCGTTTCAGATAGCCAGGGGGGGAAGTCAACATTCCCGCTGCAGCTTGCACGAGCGGCTCGATGATGAAGCCGGCCAGTTCGCGATGACGCTCCTTGAGGATCTGTTCAATCGGGTCGAGGCAGGCCATCTGGCAGGAAGGATAGGTCAGACTGAGCGGGCAACGATAGCAATAGGGTGGGTCGGCTTCGGCAGTGGCGAACAGCAGCGACTTGAACCGCCCATGGAAGAGGTCGATGTTACCCACGCTGACGGCGCCGACTGTGTCGCCGTGGTAGGCCAGCTTCAGATGTAGAAACGTGTTTTTCGGACTGGTCTCGGGCCGTCGTAGCTGCCAGTACTGGACCGCCATTTTGAGCGCGATCTCGACCGCCGTCGATCCATCGTCGGAATAAAATACCCGCGTTAGGCCTTTGGGCACAATCCTGATCAAGGCTCGCGCGAGTTGAATTGCTGGTGGATTGGAGAGTCCGAAGAGCGATGAATGCGCGATCTTATCCAGCTGTTGCTTGATCGCACGGTCGAGCGTCGGATGGCGATGACCATGGAGGTTGACCCAGATAGAGGAGGTTCCATCGAGATACTTCTTTCCTTCCGTATCGATCAGGTAGGACCCTTTCCCTCGCTCGATAATGAGCGGCTCCTCCTGTTTCCATTCCTGCATTTGGGTGAAGGGATGCCAGAGGTATCGGTGATCCCAGTCGATCAATTGTTTAGTAGAAGGTAGTCGATCCATAGCAGCTGGGCAAGGGCGTATCCGTCATTCGTAAAATCTGTACAGAGCCTTAACTGATTGACGCATGACGATTGGTGGGTACAAGAAACGTCGATGCGATGCGGAGTATACGGGGGGGCGATTTCTTTGACAACATGGAAGGCAGTAACTATAATGAACCGATTTTATTGGGAAATGAGTTAGGATTTGCAAAGCCTTATACGCAATTTCTCGATTATCGCCCATATCGATCACGGCAAATCAACCCTCGCTGACCGGTTCCTGGAAGCCACGGGCGCAGTCACGGCCCGAGAATCGAAAGACCAGATTCTCGACGCGATGGACTTGGAGCGTGAACGCGGAATCACGATCAAGGCCCATGCGGTCGCGGTCCGGTATAAGGCTAAGGACGGGAAGACGTATGCCTTGCACTTGATCGATACGCCGGGGCACGTCGACTTTACCTATGAAGTCTCGCGCAGTTTAGCGGCCTGTGAGGGCGCGCTCTTGCTCGTCGATGCCACGCAGGGGGTCCAGGCCCAGACGATTGCCAATGTGAATCTGGCGATGGCCAATAACCTGACTATTATCCCTGTAATCAATAAGATCGATTTGGCGAGTGCGGATGTCGAGGGGACGAAGCACTCTATCTCGGAAATCTTGCAGCTTGATGCCAGCGATGCGTTGCCCATCAGCGCAAAAGAGGGAAAGGGTGTGCCGGAGGTATTGGAGGCGATCATTGCGCGGATTCCTCCACCGGCCGGCAATCCCCAAGCGCCGCTCAAGTCACTCATTTTCGATTCCTGGTTCGACAATTATCAAGGTGTGATTGTGCTGACGAGAGTCGTGGATGGAGCCTTGCGGCCTGGGATGAAGATCAAAGTCATGTCGAACGACCGGATGTTCGAAGTGATGGAAGTCGGCCAATTCACTCCGAAACGGACCAAAAAGACCGAGCTGTTGACCGGCGAGGTCGGGTACCTCTGCGCGAATATGCGAGAAGTGGCGGACGTGAAAATCGGCGATACACTCACGGATGCGGTCTCGCCCACGAGCGCGCCCTTCCCTGGGTATAAAGAAGTGAAGCCGCTGGTGTTCTGCGGGCTCTATCCCACCGACACGGGCCGGTACGAAGATTTGCGCGATGCGCTGGTCAAGCTGCGGTTGAACGACTCCTCGTTCGTCTACGAACCCGAGACGTCCCTCGCGTTGGGGTTCGGGTTTCGATGCGGTTTCTTGGGCCTGCTGCACATGGAAATCATTCAGGAGAGGCTTGAGCGGGAATATAACCTGACGCTGCTCACCACCGCGCCGACCGTCGTCTATCGCGTGCTGACTACCAAAGGCGAGGTGTTGGAGGTCAATAACCCGACGCAGCTCCCACCTCCCAGCAGTATCGATTCATTTGAGGAGCCGTTTATTCTGGCGTCGATCATTACTCCAGAACGATACATGGGAGCGATCCTCCAGCTTTGCCAGGAGCGCCGTGGTATCCAACAGGGCATGCAATTTCTCGATCCGACTCGGGTCATGATCAATTATGAATTGCCGCTCAACGAAGTCATTCTCGATTTTTACGATAAGCTCAAGTCGCGCACGCAGGGCTATGCCTCGCTCGATTATGAGCTGCTCGGCTATCGCGAATCCGATCTCGTACGGCTCGATATTCTCTTGAACGGTGAGGCGGTCGATGCCCTGTCGTTTATCACCCACAAAGACCGTTCCATTCAGCGTGGGCGTCTGCTCGCCGAGAAAATGAAGGAACTCATTCCGCGGCAGATGTATGAGATTGCCATTCAGGCGGCGATCGGGAGCAAGATCATTGCGCGCGAGACGATCGGAGCCATGAAGAAGAACGTGCTGGCAAAATGCTACGGCGGCGATATTACGCGGAAACGCAAGCTCCTGGAGAAACAGAAGGAAGGAAAGAAGCGCATGAAATCGGTAGGGAGCGTGGAAGTGCCGCAAGAGGCCTTTCTCGCCATCTTGAAAGTCGGTGAGGAATGAGCGGGGAGACGAAGCGCCCCCCATCGGAGGACCTCAGGCCCGCGGCCCAACAGGGGCGGACGGATGCCGCAGGAGCACCGGTGGCGTTCGCCGAGCCGTCGGCGGTGGCACAGCCAGGCAAGAAGTCGATCTTTCGCGAGTATGGAGAGGCCATTGTTGTGGCGATGCTCCTGGCCTTTGCAATTCGGGTGTTTGTCGTCCAGGCCTTCAAGATTCCCTCCGGCTCGATGATTCCCACGTTGTTGATCGGAGATCATATTCTGGTCAGCAAGCTGTCCTATGGTATTCAATGGCCCAGCCAGTGCAAGTTTTCGGCGGGCTTTCCTCCCATTAATTGCTATGCTTCGCAGGCCCTCATCGAATTCGGCAAGCCGCAGCGGGGAGACATCATCGTGTTCCGGTTTCCCGAAGACGAGGAAAAGGATTTCATCAAACGGATCGTGGGGACTCCAGGCGATACCATTCAACTTCACAATAAAGCGGTGTTAGTGAACGGGGTCGAGCTCAACGATAAATCCTTCACCCAACGGATCGATCCTGGGGTCATTGACGGCACGATCAATCCGCGCGACAATTTCGGGCCGGTGACTGTGCCCGAGGGCTCCTATTTCGTAATGGGCGACAATCGCGACCAAAGTCTGGATAGCCGGTTTTGGGGATTCGTGCGCGAGGAAAAAGTCCGCGGGAAGGCGTTCCGTATCTACTGGTCGTGGAACGGGCAAGGTCAAATGACGGAGTGGGTCAGATGGGATCGATTCGGCAAGGCCATTCAATAGGTAAAGGTAAAGTTACGCGCCAAGCTGCGTCAGGCTCCAAGGCTCAGGGCCAGGGAGCCGCGGCGTCTCCTCATGTGCTTCGGCAGTACATCTCGCGGTTCCCGCAAGCTTCCGTACTGGTCATCGGCGACCTCATCCTCGACCATTATATCTGGGGCCGTGTAAGCCGCATTTCGCCGGAAGCCCCGGTGCCGGTGGTTCATGTCGACTCCGAATCCTTGAGGCTCGGCGGCGCGGCGAACGTCTTCAATAACATCTTGGCCCTGGGGGGAAAAGCCGATCTCTGTGGCGTCATCGGTTCGGATGAAAGCGGCCGGATGTTTCTCAAAGAGTTAGGATCGACACGTTCAGGACGTGGAGGGGTCGTGATCGATCAGGACCGCCCGACCACCAGAAAGTCCCGCGTCATCGCGCATAATCAGCAGATCGTGCGGTACGATGTGGAGCGCCGAGCGGAACTCAAGCCGGCGATGCAACGGCGGATTCTTCGCTACGTGGAATCGCGGTTACGGGAACTGTCCTGTCTCGTGGTATCGGACTATGCCAAGGGGGTAGTGAGTGCCACGCTGATGTCGGAACTTACGCGGCTCGCCTCACTTCGCGGAATACCCATAGTCGTCGATCCGAAAGTTGAACACTTCAGTTACTACAAGGGGGCGACGGTCATCACGCCGAACCATCTTGAAGCGACCCAAGCCGCTGGGGTCCATGGCGATGACGATCAGGCCAACAACGAGGCCGGCGCGATCATACGACAGCGTTTAGGTTGCCGAGCGGTGCTCATTACGCGCGGCGAAAAGGGGATGAGTTTATACGAGGGAGAGGGCGTCTCCTGGCACATTCCCACTCAAGCCCGCCAAGTCTTCGATGTCACCGGTGCGGGCGATACGGTGATCGGGACGTTGGCTCTCGCGCTGTCGACCGGCGCTTCGACGAGAGATGCGGCGACGCTCGCCAACTATGCTGCTGGTATCGTGGTCGGCATGGTCGGCACGGCGACCCTCTCGGCGCAGCAGCTCTCGGAGGCTCTCGGCAATGACTAAGGCCACACCATCCGTCATGGTGGTAATTCCGGCCCGGTACGGGTCGTCGCGCTTTCCGGGAAAACCCCTGGTCATGCTCGGCCGGAAGCCTATGATCCAGCATGTGTACGAACATGTTTCGGCCTGTCGCATGGCGCCGGAGGTTCTGGTTGCCACCGATGACGAGCGGATCAAACAGGCTGTGGAAGGATTTGGCGGGCGCGTGGCGATGGTCGCCGGAGACTATCGGACAGGCACCGATCGAGTCGCCGGAGTGGCTCGCATGTTCGACAGGGACTATTTTGTGAATCTGCAAGGAGATGAGATCCCCCTGCAGCCTGATTTGTTGACGGATCTCATCGAGCCGTTTATCAAGAGCGGCATAGGAATGGGCACATTGAAACGCGCGATCGATTCGACGGAAGATGTCCACAATCCCTCGGTGGTGAAAGTGGTCACGGACCATCTTGGCAACGCGCTGTATTTCTCACGCGCGCCGATCCCATTGGTGCGGGATGACGCCGCTCGCCGAACGGTCGAAGGGCTGCATTACATTCATCTCGGTCTGTATATGTATCGGCGTGACACCCTGTTGAAGCTGGCATCCCTTCCCACCGGACGGCTGGAGGATGCGGAAAAACTCGAGCAGTTGCGCGCGCTGGAGCATGGTATTCCGATCAGAGTCTGGGAAACCGAACATGCCTCTTTGCGGGTGGATACGCCGGAAGATGTCGAGTCGGCGGCAGAGAAGCTCCAACAGTGTGAGGTCATCAAGCAGGAGTTGGGCACGCTGAAGGCAGCCCCTTCCAGGTAAGGGTGGCATGCGTGTCAGAATTATACGATCCGACAAGATGGGGGCTACGATGAGCAAGTTTATTTTTGTCACAGGTGGAGTCGTCTCTTCCTTGGGGAAAGGGCTCGCCTCGGCCTCGATCGGCAACCTGCTGGAGAGTCGAGGGTTGAAGATCACGTTCCTCAAACTCGATCCCTACATCAACGTCGATCCCGGCACGATGAATCCCTATCAACATGGGGAAGTCTACGTGACGGACGACGGCGCGGAAACAGATCTGGACCTCGGCCACTATGAACGGTACACGTCCCTGACCCTCACCAAAGAGAACAACTACACGACCGGCAGGATCTACCATTCGGTCATCACGAAAGAGCGTCACGGCGACTACCTCGGCGGAACGGTGCAGGTGGTGCCCCATGTCACCGACGAGATCAAACAGTGCATCATGCGCATCTCCCAGGGAATGGACGTGACGATCGTGGAGATTGGAGGCACGGTCGGCGACATCGAGAGCCTGCCCTTTCTCGAAGCGATTCGCCAGATGCCGTACGACGTCGGACGTGAGAATGTGCTCTATGTCCACCTGACACTGGTGCCGTACATCGGCACAGCCGGTGAGCTGAAGACCAAACCGACGCAGCACTCTGTCAATAAGCTCCGGGAGATCGGTATTCAGCCGCATATTCTCCTCTGCCGGACCGATCGGTATCTGCCGCCGGAACTCAAGGGCAAGATCGCGATGTTCTGCAACGTCGAGAAAGACGCGGTGATCACGGCCAAGGACGTCGATACGATTTATGAAGTGCCGATCGTGTTCCGGAAGGAAGGGCTGGACGAGTTGATCGTGCGCCTGCTCCAACTCAAGACTGGTCCGCCAAATCTGCGCGAATGGGATGCGATGGTCCAGAAGATCAAGTATCCCAAGCATGAAGTCTCAGTCGCTCTGGTCGGCAAGTACGCGGGATTGAAGGAATGCTACAAGAGTCTTTCAGAATCGCTCGTCCATGGCGGCATCGACCATGAAACGCGAGTGAATGTCCAGTGGATCGAATCGGAGGAGATTGAACGGCAAGGGACCGAGCGTATCCTGCGTGAGGTCGATGGCATTTTGGTGCCCGGAGGATTCGGCTCGCGCGGCATCGAAGGAAAGATTGCCGCGATTCGCTACGCCAGAGAACACCAGATTCCGTTCCTCGGTTTGTGTCTGGGCATGCAGTGCGCGACGATCGAGTTTGCGCGCAACGTCGCCGGGCTGGCCGGCGCAAACAGCGCCGAATTTGACGAAGCTTCCCCCTATCCCGTCATTCATTTAATGTCGGATCAGCAGTCCGTCAGCGACAAGGGCGGGACGATGCGGCTTGGGTCCTATGTCTGTATGCTCGGGGAGGGAACCCTGGCCCAAAAGATGTACGGGGTGAGCGAAGTGCGTGAGCGCCATCGGCATCGGTACGAATTCAACAACGCGTACCGCGAGCAATTACTCGCCAAGGGATTCGTGCTGAGCGGGCTTTCACCGGACGGCCGGCTTGTCGAGATCATCGAATTGAAGAACCATCCCTGGTTCCTCGCGACGCAGTTCCATCCGGAATATAATTCGCGGCCACACCGTCCGCATCCGTTGTTTAGTGGTTTCGTTGGTGCGGCGTTGCGCCGCAAATGCGGCCACTGAGAGCAGGGAAAGGCTGAGGTTGAGGTTCAGGTTGAAAAATAAAATGCTCTCCGCTTGACCTTAGCCTAAACCTCAGCCTTCATTAAACTATGGCACATGAAGTCGAGATAGGAAACTTCAAAGTCGGTGCGGGGAACCGGCCGTTTCTGATCGCCGGGCCCTGTGTCATCGAGAGTGAACAGCTTGTGCTGGAGACGGCGGCGCGCATCGCTGAGATTGCCAAGTCTCTGGGCATGACCTATATCTTCAAATCGTCCTTCGATAAAGCGAACCGGACCTCCATCACGTCGTATCGCGGACCGGGTCTCGAAAAAGGCCTGGCGGTGCTGAAGAAGGTCAAGGATCAGCTGGGCCTTCCTGTCTTGACGGACGTCCACACCGAAGAACAGGCGACCGAGGCAGGAAAGATCGTGGACGTGCTTCAGATTCCCGCGTTCCTCTGCCGGCAGACCGACTTGCTCATTGCAGCGGCGAAGACCGGCAAAGTTGTAAACGTGAAGAAGGGCCAGTTTCTCTCCCCGCAAGAAATGGGCAACGCGGTGAAAAAAGTGGAGGAGGCCGGAAACAGGCGGATCGTCCTGACCGAACGGGGATCGTCGTTTGGCTACAACAATCTCGTCGTCGATATGCGGTCCTTTCCGGTCCTTCGGAGCTTCGGCTATCCGGTGGTCTTCGACGCCACGCATAGTGTGCAGTTGCCGGGCGGCGGGGGAACCAAATCCAGCGGCCAGCGTGAATTCGTCGAACCATTGGCCTGCGCGGCAGCCGGCGCCGGAGTCGATGGTTTCTTCATGGAAGTCCATCCCAATCCCGACGAGGCCTTATCGGACGGACCCAATATGGTGCCGCTCCATCAGCTTAAAGCTTTGCTAGAACGGGTCATGCGAATATGCGACGCGTCACAACCTCGAAAGTAACTAAGCAGAAGGGCGATCGAGCGGCTTCGCCGAAAGGCGGATCCAGCCTTGAGGTAGGCCGGCGTGTGCTGGGTATCGAGGCTCGTGCCGTCCAGGCCCTCATTCAACGGCTCAATGGTGGTTTTTCGGAGGCGGTGGACCTGCTCTATCACTGCAAAGGTAAAGTCGTGGTCTCGGGCATGGGCAAATCCGGTTTGATCGGGCAGAAGATCGCCGCCACGATGGCGAGCACCGGGACGCCGTCGTTCTTTCTCCATCCAGCCGAAGGGCTCCACGGCGACCTCGGCATGTTGGCGCGCCGTGATGTCCTCATCGCGATTTCGAACAGCGGAGAGACGCAGGAAATCTTGCAGCTGTTGCCCTTTATGGAGCGCATGGGCATTCCTGTGATGGCCATCGTCGGACGGATGGGTTCGACGCTGGCCAAGAACAGCGCCGTTGCGTTGGATGTGTCAGTCGCAGAAGAGGCCTGTCCCATGGGACTTGCACCGACGGCGAGCACGACGGCGACACTTGCCATGGGCGACGCCTTGGCCGTGGCCTTGCTCGAGAAGCGCGGGTTTAAGGAACAGGATTTTGCACAATTCCATCCTGGCGGGACGCTCGGACGCCGGTTACTGGTGAAAGTGCGGGACGTCATGCACAGGGGGCAGGAGTTGCCTCAAGTGCAGGAGACGGTCTTAGGCTCGGTGGCTATTCTCGAAATGTCGGCGAAAAAACTCGGTATGACCACAGTGGTCGATCGAGCCGGCGCACTCTTGGGGGTGATTACCGACGGCGACTTGCGGCGATTTCTCCAAGAGGGTGGGGATTTCTCTAAGGTCAGCGCCGGGTTGTTGGCCTCGCGCCGGCCCAAGTTGATCGGGCCGGATGAGCTGGCAGCCAAGGCGGTCGAAATGATGGAGCGCTATGCCATTACCACGCTCGTCGTCGCGGACAACGCCAAGCGAATTGTCGGGATCGTGCATCTGCATGATCTGCTCAAACATGGCATCGTCTAAGACAGAATGCTGAAAAAGGGAGCGGGGTAGCTGGGACGATCCCTGTGCTCGCGCAACGCGCGGCCTCCGAAGGCCCTCGTTGGACGCGCGCAGTTGGGATCATCCCAGCCACCCCTTAGTAAGTGATAGATCGCTGCGGCCTTGCTGGGCCAACATTTTGAGCATTCTGTGGGATTGTTCATCTGTCCTGTGCCACAATAGCTTTTTCGAGACCGGATACGGAGTGGGTCACTGATGAATCGCGTACTAGCCGCATGGAGATCGGTCGGGCAGGAATCGCTCAACCTGCCGAACCTCATTACCCTCACGCGTATCCTCTTGATCCCTGTCTTTGTATTGCTGTTTGTCACGCCAACCCCGGATCGATCCCTCACTGCAGCGATCGTGTTTGTTGTCGCAGCGGTCACCGATTTGTTGGATGGCTATCTGGCTCGCCGTAATGGCCAAGTGACCACACTCGGGAAGCTTCTCGATCCCATCGCCGATAAGTTGTTGGTCCTCTCCGCCTTGATTCTCTTGGTTAACGTCGATCGTGTGAGCGCACTGGTTGCGATATTGATCATCGCGCGTGAAGTTGCGGTCACGGGTATTCGCGCCATTGCCGCAGGCGAAGGCATGGTGATGGCAGCTGAGACGACGGGCAAGTACAAGATGGCGCTACAAGTAGTAGCGATTGTGCTGTTGATCCTCGAGGACACGTTCTTGTCCGATCTCGGCAATCTGCATCTTGCCGGTATCGTCACGCTCTATCTCTCGCTGGTGCTCGGCTATATCTCAGGCGGTCAGTATGTGTGGAGCTTCTGGAGGCAAGTTGTGGCCAAGGGACTATAGCTCGTTTCTCTGGTCTGTCTCGTTTATCTGGTTTATTTAGTTTGTCTGGTTCGCCGATCGGACAAACGAATAGAACAAAACAAACCAAAGAAACCAGAAAAACCAGATGAACCAGATAGACCGAGTTTGTTCGGTGTGTGCACCTCCCATCACGAATTCCCTGATCCATGAACGAAGAACTCCTCTGGGTGTCGATGACGGTGCTCGGCTATCTGCTGGGGGCCATTCCCTTCGGCATTGTGGTGTCGAAGGCGATGGGATTGCCCGATCCGCGAACTGTCGGGAGCAAGAACGTCGGTTTTACCAACGTTCTGCGCGTGTCCGGCAAGAAAGCGGGCGTCCTCACGCTTCTTGGCGACCTGGGCAAAGGGTGGGTGCTTGGCTGGGTTGCGATGCAGTGGCTCACCGTTGAATCCTACATTATGGTCGTCGCGCTCGCGCCGATCCTCGGGCACCTCTTCTCGCCGTTTTTAGGTTTCAAAGGAGGGAAGGGTGTGGCGACGGCCGTGGGCGTGGTGCTGGGTTTATCTCCCTCCATCGGACTCCTCTTGTTGTCGATCTGGTTGGGGGCTGTCGCGATCTGGCGCTATTCATCCGGTGGGGCGCTGGCAGCTTTTGCATGCTTTCCGATCGTGGCGGTCGTGAACGAACAGAGACAGGAGTTTTTTATCTTTTCGCTGATCGTCAGCACGCTGATCTGGTTCAAGCACAAGGATAATATCGTCCGGCTGTGGAAGGGGACAGAGAGTAAAATAGGGCAAAAGAAACAGGGATAGGGAGAGAGGGAGTGGTGAGACGTCTTTCTTGCTCGCGAAACGCGCACGATAAAACAGTGCTCGTTCGACGCGCGCAGTGAACGACGACCTCGCCACTCCCTCTTTTACTTTGAAGGGAGGAAGGTAGACAGGCCAAATAGACCAGATAAACGAGAGAGACCAGACCAACTAGCAGGCTGTTGACACCGTCCGCCGGCGACGTTCTCGCGATGCGTAGAGGCTCAACATGCGGCAGTGAATATGCTTTTTGCCTCTACGCTTGCTGCGGCCTTGCTGGACGGCCCTTCTGAGCAGTCAGCGAATGATTTTGAAAGAGTCTGTGAGTAGCCGGACTCCACGTTTCCGTTATGCTCAAGTCGCTTGTCAATAGCCTGTTAGTTCTATACGAGCAGCAAGCCGGCGATGCGAATCTTTTTCCAGGAGGTCGTATCGAGGAAGATTTCAAACTCCTTTACGGTACCTGGAAATGTGGTTTTCGTTTCCCGGAGCAGGGGGTAGGGGCGAGATGGGTTGTTGTGAGGTGTGGATTCTCGAATCAGATCGTCAAGCCACAGAGCCTGTTGGTTAGAGACGGTGACGGCTTGGTCGTTGGTACGCCCAGGCAGAATGAGTCGCGTTCTTCTTCCGACAGATTCACGGACTGGTTGCCCGCCGAGCCATACGAACCGCCGTTCTGCCCGTGGGTCATCCTCAACAATCCTTTCCTTGAGAAGACGGCGTACCCATGTGGAGGAGACACGTGGCCTTGGCACGGAATGGTCGAACCACTGGCGGATATCGAGTGTGAGGCCGCGTCTTTCCAAATAATTCAGCATTGACCGGCGTAAACCTTCGCCGAGCCACTCCGGTGTGTTGCCACGTTGATCCTCATGTAGAAAGTCATTCTCCGCGAAACCCTGAAATTCAGGTCCCAGGATGCGCAATCCATGGGCAGCCGGCTTGAGCCCGATCGGGCTATGGGCTGTGGCAGTGAAACGATGCCAGAAAGCGGATTGAATCAGGTCTGCCACGAACAATTGCCGCACCCGTTCAAGGGAGTCCACCGTTTCTTGCACTGTCTCAGAGGGACACCCGTACATGAGATAGGCATGAATGAGAATGCCTGCGTCTTTGAAGGCTACTGCCACAAGCGCAGTCTGATCGACGGTAATCCCTTTCTTAATCTTCTCCAGCAGACGATCCGATGCCGCTTCGAGTCCTGCCGTCACGGCGATGCAGCCGGAGGCTGCCAAGAGGCGGCAGAGGTCCGGCGAGAAGGCTTCTTCAAAGCGGATATTCCCCCACCATGAAATGGTGATGCCTCGTTCCAATAGCGCCAAGGCGAGCGACTTTAAGGCAGCGGGAGGCGCAGCCTCATCGACAAAGTGGAATCCTCGACAGCCTGTCTCGGCGATCAGTTGCTCGATCTGTTTGATGAGCCGATCGGTCGGCGTCATTTCATAGCGGCTGATGTAGTTGAGTCCGACATCGCAGAATGTGCATTGCTTCCAATAACAGCCATGGGCGACTGTGAGTTTATTCCAATGGCCTTCCGACCAGAGACGATGCATCGGGTTCGTGCTGTCTAAGATCGTGAGATAGCGATTCAAGGTGAGGCCGCTATAGGTCGGACAACCGACCTCATCCATGCTGAAGTCCCGATCAGATGTATCATTCGCAAAGACCACTCGATCCTTGTCGCGACAGAACGTCCGACAGAGCCGTGTGCGCGGTCTAGCGCCTGCCAGATGTTCAATCAACGAAAGCAGTGGCCGCTCCCCATCGTCGAGGGTGACGTAATCGACGTAGTCGAATACGCGGGGGTCCGACAGACGGCGAAGCTCTGTGTTGGCATACCCGCCGCCCAGGGCAATGGTGATGTCGGGTCGTTGGCTCTTGATCGAGTGGGCCATACGAAACGCACCATAGAGGTTTCCCGGAAAGGGAACAGTCAGGCAGACTAGCGTAGGGTTAACGCGCTCAAGATGCTCCCACATGGATTCGAGCATGAATTGATCCGTCAGTGTCGGAGAGCCGGCGACCGCCTCGATGATGGTCTCAAACGACGAAGCTGATCGAGCGATGTGTTCGGCATAGCGGCTTAGGGCAAAATGGGGAGAGACGGTCGCTTGAGTCAGATCGGCCAGGTCTTCGAGATACAAGGTGGCGAACCGTTTCGCACGATCCTGTTCTGGTAAGGCACGAAATGAGGTCGTATGTTCTCTCTGGCCGGCAAACCGAGGGCCTTGGGGAAGAAACCCTGGACGGGCGAGGAGCAGAGCTAAGGAGGGATTGCGTCCCTGGAGGAATTCAATGACAGGGCCGATGGCGTTCAGATAGGCCGGCTCGATCGCCAGCATCTGCCTGGCTTCACCGGGTAATTCATTTTCGCGCGCTCTCACCTGCGCAAACAGGGTCTGGAGCCCCGATCGACAAAAGAGCCGAAGCACCATCTCAATGCCGAGATCGGCTTGAAATGCCTCAATCCCACGACCACGGAGAAACCCTGTGAGATAGGCAGTGGAGGGGTAGGGAGTATTCAACTGAGTGAGCGGAGGGGTGAGGAGCAAGACGGAGGGCGTCGGCATGCGCTCACATACCACATCTCTTTGAACGAATGCCAGGTTCGCGGGTTATGACAATAGTCGTGGCTGACGATTGGAATTTTTATTGCTCCATGCGCTATTGTATGACGAGAATTTTGGTGATCCTAGAGCATGACGGCTCCCTACACTCTCTACAGCGACTTCAACTGTCCATTCTGTTATGCGATGCACGAACGGTTGCACGACATGGATTTGCTCACTCTCTGTGAGTGGCGGGGTGTGCAGCATGCGTCGCATTTGCCTCGTCCAATGAAACCCTGGCAGGGTTCGTTGGGCGCTGAACTGCGTCATGAAGTGGCGGTCGTCCAGCGGCTGGCGCCAGGGCTGCCCATTGTGCTCCCTCCTGGTAAACCCAACACGAGACCGGCGATCGAACAAGCGGTGGCGCTCCTGCGGCACGATCCATCGCATATGATGACGTTTGTGTGTGAGACCTATCGGGCCTTCTGGTGTGAAGGCAAGGATATCTCCGATACGGAGGTGCTCAGGCAGCTGGTCGAACAGGTAGGAGGCTCACCAGAGAGTGTGGGGACAATCAATGGCGAGGATCGACGGGTGGCTCAAGAATGGGAAGCAGCCTGGCACGTCACGGGCCAGGCCGGGGTTCCCCTCATTGTCTCGCCGGATCATTATCTCCTTGTCGGCTGCGCACCGCTAGAAGATGTCCGGCGGTTTTTTGCTCGATAGAATTAGGCTACGTCCAGATTCATCACAAAGCTTTGCAATTCTCGCCGATGTTCCTCTTCGGTGTTCTTCAGATTTTCGATTTCCTTACGCAGTTTCTCCAGCTCAGTTTCCTGCTGGTCCAACTTCTTGACGTAGCGATTATAGAGATCGGAGTTCTGCTGGAGCCGCTGCATGTTCTCGCGGATGCGAGCATGCTCCGCCGTGATCTCGGTAGTGCGTTGGTCTAGGCGAGTCCGTTGGGTGCGTGCGTCGTCCAGCTTGCTGCGCAATTGCACCACACGTTGCAACGCCTCTTTCACTTTTTGGCTGACTTCCTTCGCTTGCTGGTAATAGACGATCTGGTCGATGCCGCCCTCCATTAAGAGGATCGACTCCTGAAGGGGGAGCGTTTCTTTGATGCGGAGCGTCGCGCTTTTCCCTGGATCGACGGAGACGCTAAAGCGGTACAGGTCACGTGTCCGCTCTGTTGGTTCTTTTGGTTCGGCAAGTTTCCAGTCTGCACGATAGGGCTGCTCGATCAGTACGGTTTTGGCCTTGGCATCGCGGTTCTTTACGAGATAGGTCCGGTCTTCGACCAAACGGCGTGAGATGAGCATCGTCCCTTTCTTCAGCGAGACGGTCGCAAGCTCTTGTGTGCCGCCTTCGAGTTTCGGCTCCACTTCGGTCTTGAGATCGAGGGCATAGCTGATCAGCCGGTCTTGTCCGGGAGGAAGATCCTCGATGCGCGCATCGCCCGCATAGGTCCCGCTGTCGAAGAGCGTGATGGGGCCTTGCATCAAATGCAGGGCCGATGTGTTTTTCAGCCGATACCCGTTCAGCGGATGTTTCGCATTGACGTTCTGATTGTAGAGCGACACTTTCTGGCCTTGGAGCGTTTGGCCGATGATGGGCAGCAGTGCGCTCATGTGCTTGGCGAGGGTGACGGGCTGATCGATACGATATTCGAATAGCTCGCCCTTGTCTTCAGCCATTGCCATGGGGGCGACGCCTTCTTCCAAGCTTCCCATCTCCATTTCGGCAGCGACGGATGCTGCTGCCGGGGCATTGGCCCGGCCACCGGCAAAACCTTGGGCCAGCTTGCCGAGCAAGCGTTCTTTCTTCATGTCGCTTCGGGCAGCAGGTGGGGAGGCTATCGACTTGAGTTCATCCAAGGCATCGCCGTACGTCTGGGGTTTTAGATTGGCATAGAGTTCAGGTTGGACAACTGGACGTGGGTTGTAGAGCGGTTGATACAGATCCATCGTGAAGGAAATAGGCCGTCCAGAGACCAGCGAGAGTTTCACCTTGCGCCAGTCCTGTGAAGCCTGATTCTCCACAATGGCCCAGCCTTGCAGATAGGGCGCCTTGTCCTCGTCCAAGACGAGTCGATAGGTGGTCTTCCAGACCGGCGTTTCCGTCAGATACGCGACACGGGCTTGGCGACTCCCGGTGCCGTCGAAGGTAATCGAGACCGTCTTTTTCTGGGCATCGTGATTCGCCGCGAGTGCGGCTAACGCCTGGTGCAGTTCAGCATTCAACGTGGGATTGCTCAATTTGATGCGCTGCACGTTCGCCAGCGAGAGTGAGCGGAACCCTTCTTCCGTCAGGAGCGTGACATATTCCTGTTCGATGACGCGGTGCTGCGCGCCCTCGCCGATGGATTCCGTTTTCTTCTCCACGCCCAGCAACGTGCCGACGATGGGATTAGGCGCGGTGACTTCGACCGGTTCCCCACGGACTTGAGTCAGAATTTGCCCCAGCGTCGGGTTGCCGTTCAGGTTGATACCGAAGCTGCCGAGCGTTTTCGTTACGGGATCGCGCGAACCGTAGGTGACAGTCGAGATTCTACCTCCAGCAAAATCTTGCACGACCAGACTTTTCAGAATGTCGTTGATCTGGGAAACGTTGAAGCGGAGATCGAGTTGCGTGTGATTGTTGAGGGACCCATCATGTTGAAAATACCCGACGCCGCTGGAATAGAGCACGATCTTGGAGAGGGGGAGCGCCGCTCCTTCCTCTGCCAGAACAGGCCAGGGGAACAGCAGGAATGAAACGAGGATCAACCGACTTGCGAGGGCGTGACCAGAGTGAAGCGACCGTGCAAACATAGTAGCCTCCATCGTAGGGTGTGGCACCAGGCCGGAACGGCCAGGGTGATATGACCTATCTCTGTCATGTCGTCACGGAGTGGATCCTTTCAGCCTTGGGCTGGAATTGTCCGAGTCGTCTGACTCATGGTACGGTTCACATTATTTGTAGGGGAGGTGAGGGATGCCAAATCCGTCGGCTGTGACCATCGATAAAATCTTGCAAGATTGCCGCACGATAGCCGTGGTGGGATTGTCGTCGAATCCAGCGCGGCCGTCTTATCGCGTGGCGGCCTATATGCAGAGTCAAGGCCATCGAGTCATTCCGGTGAATCCGAACGAGACGAATGTTCGTGGTGAGCCGGCCTATCCATCACTCGCCGCCGTACCTGGCACAATCGATCTCGTGGATATCTTCAGAAAGTCTGAAGATGTGTTTCCTATTGTTGAAGAAGCTCTTGCTCGTGGCGCCAAAGCTATCTGGATGCAAGAAGGGGTCATGAACGAACAGGCAGCCGTTCGTGCTAGAGAATCCGGCCTGCTTGTCGTGATGGATCGCTGTTGGATCAAAGAACATACCGCTCGGTCACAGCGTGGCTGACCAGGCCCCACGTCTCTCCCCAGAGTCTTCTTCTTCCGATCCGCAACGTGAAGCCATGGTGGCGACGGCCGAACTATTAGCCAAGGCGTTGGATACGACCGTCAAAATTCCTGGCACACCCTTCTATTTTGGGCTCGATCCGTTGCTCGGACTGATCCCAGGAATTGGTGACATGCTGTCCAATCTCATAGGGACAGTCATATTGATATTGGCCGCGCGGCTGCAAGTGCCGCAGATCGTTATCACACGGATGAGTCTGAACCTCCTTATCAATGGGGCGGTCGGCGCCATCCCCATTGTCGGCGATCTGTTCTCTATTTGGTTCCGGAGTCACGCGAGAAATGCAGAGCTACTGCGGCGGGCTGCGGCTCAACCCTACCGAGAAACGCAGCAGGCCAGGCTGTATGTGGTCGGCATGATCGGCGGGACCGTCGTGCTTCTGCTGCTTGCCATTGCAGCGGTTCTGTGGATCGTCGTGAAGATTTGGACCGCAATCGCCCTGTAAATTGGATGGTCAGCCCTATATAGGCGAATCGAGTGAGTCTCAGTTGAAGTGTACGATACCTTGCCTGCAGTACTTACCCGAGTCCAATGCCTAGCCCACATTATTCATGACAGTTCGTCGTCCCCCACCCATCCCTCCCCCATAGTATGGGGGAGGGCAAGGGAGGGGGACCGAGACGGGCACGCGGAGCCGCTTGGCCCCGAGGCGTACTTGAACAGTACGTCGAGGGGACGAGCGGCGAGCCTGCCCGCCAAAGGCTCGTCGTAGCAGCGAATCCTCGATTGCAGCAGAAGTGCTCATGAATAATGTGGGCTAGATGCCGGGTATGCGGAGCAGGCGAGGCAGGCGAATGTGTGAGTGTAAGACCCCCTTTAGTTTGCGCGCCGCTTCAGTTGCCAATATCAAGACCTCTTTATGGTGTCCGCACCGTCTTGGCGGAATCGTCGCGCTTCGCGGGAACAGCCTTGTCAAGGGCCTGGGTTCTCCTCCCCTCCGTGCCGTCGCTGCCGCGCACCACGCGGTCGATGATAAAAAGGGGACGGTTGCGGGACTGTTCATACATGCGGCCAAGGTATTCGCCGATGATGCCCAGCACAAATAGCTGGACGCTTCCGAGGAAGGTCACGGTGATGATCAAGCTGGTCCAGCCTTGCGGCGTCTGGCCGACGAGCAGCCAGGAGTAGAGTGCATAGGCTGTGAGCAGCAGGCCGAACATTGCCGTGATCGCACCGAAAAAACTTGCGACAGCCAGCGGACGGATCGACGAGGAAACGATGCCGTCGATGGCGAGCTTGAGCAGTTTGTGGAAAGGATATTTCGTTTCGCCCGCGAAGCGTTTGTCACGGTCGTAGAGCAGCGGTTCCTGGCGGAAGCCGACCCAACTGATCATGCCGCGAAGGAAGCGATGCCGTTCCGGCATCGCGAGAATCATATCCAGCACGCGACGGCTGATGAGGCGGAAATCGCCGGTGTCGAGCGGGATGTTCGTTTCGGCAAGACGGCCGAGAAGACGATAGAACGCGGCGCAGGCCCAGCGTTTCAACGTCGCGTCGCCCGGCCGGCTGCGGCGTTGCGCGTAAACCACCTCCACGCCGGTGTCCATGAGCTTCATCAAGTCCGGCAGTAACTCCGGCGGGTCTTGCAGGTCGGCGTCCATGATGAGGACGCGCTGGCCGCGACAGACGTGGAGGCCGGCGCTGAGCGCGAGTTGATGGCCGTGATTGCGGGAGAGGTTGACGAGAACGAGGCTCGGGTCGCTCGCGGCCAACCGCAGCATGTCATCGAACGTGGCGTCTTTCGAACCGTCGTTGACCATCACGATTTCGTAGGAGCAACTCTGCGCTTCGCAAACCGCCTTCACGCGCCGGTGCGTTTCGTCGATGACTTCGTGCTCATTGTAGCAAGGGAGCAGGACGGAGAGCTGCGGCGCGTCGGCCGGCGAACTGGCCGGCGGCGTTGTGGGAAGGTAAGGGTAGTAGCCGGTCATAAGGTCAACGCGCCGCCGGGACGGTGGAACGGGGCACGTGCCCCAGCGCCGATTCGGACTCCGGGCGGCTCCACACGCGCCAGCCCAGCAACGCCACAAACGCCAGCGTCATCAGCGGATGCCACCACAGCGCGAAGGAATTGCCGTAAACCTTGCGCAGTAATTCCGGCAACACCGCCATCGTTACCGCCATGAACACCAGCGCCCAGCCAAGGCCCTTCGGCTCCTCGAACTTCAGGTGAAACGCCGCGAGCGCCGCCAGCACCGGCGCGAGGATGACGTAGCTGTTCACTTCATTCATCGGGTTGAACAACATCAGATACACCGTGGTCAGCGCGAGGAGAAAAACGCCCTTCAACGGTTCAGCCAGCCGCCGCGCGCCCAACAACCACAACCCGAGCGTCGCGCCGCCGGCGAGCACGCGCAGGAGTTGCGAGGCGCGGTCGGACAGGTCGAGCCCGAGCGTGCGGAGGAGGCCGTTGATGTCGGCGAAGCGATGCTCGGTCACTGCCGAACAGGCGCGCAGGTTTTCTACAAGCGCCGCGTGTTGCGACCAGACGTAGTGCGAATTGCCGAACAGAAACGGAAACGCCGCAAAAATCACGCACCCCATCGCCGCGCGCCAGATCATCGGCCGGTAAACCGCCGGCGCCAGCAGCAGCAACACGAGTCCCAGCGGCTTGATCGCCAGCGCGGCGAAAATGGCCGGCGTCGCCAGCCACCAACGCTGTTGCATCAGGAAAACAACGGCGTGCGTAGTGAGCGCGGCAAACAGCGCATTGGCCTGGCCGCTGCGGATTGCGTCCAGACAGAGCAGCAGGCCGAACAGGGAGGACCAGAAGAAGAGTTGCTCCGGCGCGTCCGGCCGGAGTTGCCGCGCGAGCCGCCAGAAGCCGCCGGCCAGTAGCCCCGCCGAGAGCCAGCGCCACGTGATGTCGCCCCATGGCGCGGGCATCGCTTCGAACGGTGCAAAGGCGAGCGCGAAATGCGGCAGGTAGTTCATGCCTCCCGGGCCCACGTAGAGGCTGTTGCCGGCCCGCCAGTTGGCGGCGGCCTCGTGATACAGCCCCATCACGGTGTGCTTCTGCGGGTGGAGCGTCACCATCACCGTGATGGCCACCAACGGCAGGAGCCACAACACCAGGGCGGCGAGGAGGAACTTGCGTTGGGCGGGGCTGGAAGTTGCCGATGTCATTTCATGCGTTTGGGCCAGTTTCATTTCAGCCTGCCGCCCGAGGCTTGGCAAAGGAAAATTCTATATGCCGCGCCTGGCGTTGCTGCGCGATCGCGTCACAGAGCTGCTCGAACACGCCCGCACTCACGAGCGCCTCGCGGAAGTCTCAGAGCATACGGGCGGCGGGCACCTTGTCGGCCCACCGTATAGCCTACAAACCTCTGGACACTCGGCCGACCTGTCTGCGTGCGGCCACGCACAGGTAGATCACTGACCTGATACTCCGTCTGTTCATCCGATACATTGAAATACCGTTGCACGACCAGCAACTTGCACATCTTGAGCGGGTCGTTAGCGGACGACCGCTCAGCCTCTTGGTCGGTTTGGCCAGGGCCTGCTCCAAGAGCGGGCGGAAACCCTCCCAGTCGATCACCGCATCCAACCGGCGTAGCAGGTGCCCTTCGCTTCGATCCATTCTACGCGCAGTTCCCCATCGAAGAATACGAGAATCTGAGCCGACGGGCCAGTTTTCGTGGCGCGTATCGTAAATAGCATGCTTGTCCTCTGCAAGTTCTTTTTCAGCTAGTCCGAACGTTTCACCCAGTTTCCGGAGGTCCCTTCGGGTTGCAGTTAGCGCAGACCCTGATGGGCTCCGGGACTAGACCCAGGTCCGCCGCATCATCCTGTTTCAACTTGTGATTCCCCGTAGCTTGCGGCGGGGAGCGTCATTTCCCCAGTGCCGTCTATCATGTCACCAGCAGAGGCAATGCCCAGCAGCACATCGTGGTGGACGAGCGGCATCAGTCGCAGTGCCACTCCTTGTCCTCCCAGGTCGTGGATCGCTTTGGGTGGCTCTGCCATGCCCCCACTGCCTGATGGACACTCACTCTCATCTTCTCCTCGGTAAACCAACACGACCGTGCAGGTACGTCGGACATCACACAATCAATCGCTACACAGATCCCCTAGACGGGACAGCTCCGTGACCCAACGCGGTTGTTTTTCTGAGGTGCGAAGCTTTATAGTTCTCGCCCATTAGGCTATGTGAGGGGAGGCTGTCATGGTTCCTTCAAGAGAAAGCGGAGGCGGTTCATGAGAATGATGCTCATGCTGGTTGCGTTGCTCGGACTCGCTGTGTACCCGGTAATGGCCGCGGCGCCTGTTGAGAAGGGCGGCAAGGAATCGGCTACGGGGAAAAAACAGAGTCAGGAGACGCCTGCGGCGGCCAAACCGCCAGAGGGGGCGATGGTGGTGGTGCCGGCGGGAGAGTTCATGATGGGAAGTGCGGCGGGAGATTCAGACGAACAACCGGTGCACAAGGTCCATGTGGATGCGTTTTCCATGGATGTGTATGAAGTGACGGTGGGGCAGTATGCGGCGTTTCTGCAGGCGAAAGGGATCGATCAGCCTTCGGATTGGAAGACGATGAACCAACCGGCGCATCAGAAGCGTCCCATTGCCAATGTGGATTCGACGGATGCGTCCGCGTACTGCAAATGGGCCGGCAAGCGTCTGCCGACGGAGGCGGAGTGGGAGAAAGCCGCGCGGGGGACAGATGGCCGCCTCTATCCGTGGGGCAACGATCCTCCGACCCCGCTCCATGCGAACTTTGGGAAAACGGAGTGGAACAATCACGGAGTATTGGCGACGATTGGGTCGTTCGAAGAGGGCAAGAGTCCCTATGGCATCTATGACATGGCTGGGAATGTCTGGGAATGGGTCAGTGATTGGTACGACTATAACTATTACAAGGTCAGCCCGTCGCAGAACCCGACAGGACCGTCATCGGGTGGGACCAAAGCGATCCGTGGCGGTGCCTGGAACAGCAATCCTCGGGCCATGCGCTCCTCGAATCGGAGCCTCATTTCGCCGACGGACCAAGGACTCAACGGGTTTCGATGCGCGAAGACTCCGTAATCCGTCTTATTCTAACGGTTCGCCGAGAAATCGCGCCAACATGTCAGGCGATGGGCGCGAGGCTAAGGGCTAGAGGAAAGAGTTGTGCTTCCGAGCAGAGGTCTTTACCCCTTGCCTCTGGCCCCGTGCCTCTCGCCTGAATGTTGCGACTACCGCGGAAATGCTCATGAATAATGCGGACCAGACCAGACAGCTCCGGAACTTGTCCGGTTGTTTTTCTGAGGTGCGAAGCTTTATAGTTCCCGCCCATTGGATGATGAGAGGGAGGGTGTCATGGTTTTTTCAGTAGAAAGCGGAGGCCGTTCATGAGGACGATGTTTGTGCTGGTCGCGTTACTTGGGCTCACCGCTCAACCGGCGATGGCCGCAGCACCCGTTGATAAGGGAAGCAAGGAATCGGCCACAGGACAGAAGCAAAGTCAGGAGAAACCTGCGTCGGCCCGTCCGCCAGCGGGGGCGATGGTGTCGATACCGGCTGGGGAGTTTACGATGGGGAGTCAGGATGGCGATGTAGACGAACGACCGGCGCACAAGGTCTATGTGGATGCCTTTTCCATGGATGTGTACGAAGTAACGGTGGGGCAGTATGCGGAATTTTTGCGGTCAGGAGAAATCCGTGCACCGTTAGACTGGAATGCGATGAACCAATCGGCAAACCAGAAGCGCCCGATCGCCAATGTGGATTGGGCAGATGCGGCTGCATACTGCAAATGGGCCGGCAAGCGCCTGCCGACGGAGGCGGAGTGGGAGAAGGCGGCGCGGGGGACGGATGGCCGCCTCTATCCGTGGGGCAACGATCCCCCGACGCCGCTCCACGCGAACTATGGGAAAACGGGGTTGCACGACTACGAAACATTGACACCGGTGGGGACGTTGGAAGATGGCAAGAGTCCCTATGGCATCTATGACATGGCGGGTAATGTCTGGGAGTGGGTCAGCGACTGGTATGATGATGGCTATTACAAGAACAGCCCGCAGCAGAACCCGGGAGGACCGTCAATGGGTGGGTTCAAAGTGATCCGTGGCGGCTCGTCGACCAGCAGTCCGCGGAACCTGCGCTCCGCGGATCGGTACTGGGATCCGCCGTCGTTTAGGAGCTTATACTTCCCCGGATTCCGGTGCGCGAAGAATCCATAGTCCACAGTAGGCTACGGATTAGGCTGAAGCTGGAAAGGCTGAAGGTCGGAGCCCGAACAGTTCACTCTTCAGACTAACCCTAACCTTCAGCCGTCAGTCTAGTCCTCGCCTTCAGTCTTCGGAGCGCGTCTCGCGCACATCTCTATTTCACTGGAATGCTGATCACAATCGCCCCCATCACATCATTGATTTTGAAGTCCCGTTTTGGGCTGTCCGGATGGGAATTATGGCAGCCGATGCAAGCCTGGGCCACAGCAAGATCAGGATAGACGGCTTGGAAATAGCGGGCTCCCCCTTCCTTCACAAAAGCAGTATAGGGTTTAGTTGGATGAGTGAGGATCGTCCCCAGGCCTATCTTCTCAAACTCGCTTGAAGCGCCGTTCCGCTTGTTGATCGGCCAGAGGCTGATCAATCGATACTGTATGCCGAGGCCTTTTCTTGCCATGACGCGGCCAGACTCCATCAGGAATTGAGCCGGGAGAGGCAGGGTATTTTTCTCCTCCCAGTTCTCCGAGGCCACGACCACCCCTTTGATCTGCATCCGTTCAACGACGTGCTTGGTGTACACCTCACGATCCGCTTCAATCACGGCATACAGATAGTCCGCCACCGTTTCTACGGGCAGATTAAATGCCGTCCCTTCCGTCGCCGCGCTGCTCGGCCCGACGAAGCCGGTGATGCCCAACCCGAGCATCAGCATAAGAACTCCCCGTCTCAACTTGTTGGAGGGTGTCATAGAAACCTCCTTGGTTTCCTCGTGGATACATCGGCGTCATCAGCCGCGGTTCCATGAAGGGGTGAGGGGCATTGCGGATAAGGGGTCACAATCGTAGCTATGGGCAGGCGGATCAGTTCGACCGTCAAACTGGAGTCGGGAAGATAGTGAGGAGAGTGGAAGCCGTGACCTGCACAAGGCAACTGAGTTAGCTGGTCGTTACGATCGCTGGATGAGTAGAAGGAGGCTGTGTAGTAGGAAAATACCGAAGCCATGGCTCGGTTCTCCCTGCCAGTATGATGCAGCGTGACCACCGGATCATATGACGAATCATCATACTCTTCGCTCTGCAGGCTGTCCATGACGGAAGACGGACGAGGAGGGCTATCTAGAAGGAAAGACGGCCGAGTCCTCAATCTCTCCAATCGAGTCGACCGGCTCCAATAAGTTAATAGTCATACCGGAACAGTAGTGTCCCAACGTTTTCTAAGTATGCGCGTGTAACCGGATGAACCGCAAAGAGTTTTCCATGATTTCCTCTGTCACCGACTTGAACCGTGAATGCAAGGGTTGCGACCCTGCGATGAGGTCCATCGCGGGAGCAAATTATGTATGCGGGAAAGCTGGTGTTTGCGCAAATCATGGAGCATCTGCCGCTGCACACGTTTCGACGAATTGTGGCCCGCTATGCGGGCGAGCGGAAGGTGAAGTCGTTCTCGTGCCTGGATCAGTTCCTGTGTATGGCGTTCGCGCAACTGACCTTTCGGGAGAGCCTGCGCGACATCGAGGCGTGTCTGCGCGCCCAGCGCTCGAAGCTGTACCACCTCGGGATTCGTTCGACGGTTGCACGCAATACGCTCGCCAATGCGAATGCGGTGCGGGACTGGCGCATCTACGCGGACTTCGCGCAGGGCCTGATCGCCATCGCGCGTCCGCTGTATGTCGACGAACCGTTCGGGGTCGACTTGAAGGAGTCGGTCTACGCCCTGGATACGACCACCATCGATCTGTGCCTGTCGGTATTTTCGTGGGCGCCATTTCGGCTGACCAAGGCGGCGGTCAAACTGCACACGCTGCTCGATCTGCGCGGCAACATCCCGGCCTTCATCCACATCAGCGATGGCAAGATGCACGAGATCAACATCCTCGATCAGCTGTTGCCCGAGCCTGGCGCGTTCTACGTGATGGATCGGGGCTTCCTCGACTTCGAGCGCCTGTATCGCTTTCACGAAGCGGGCAGCTTCTTTGTCACCCGCGGCAAATCGAATCTCAATGTGCAACGCCGGTACTCGCACCCCGTCGACCGCGCCACGGGGCTGATCTGCGATCAGACCGTCGTTCTCACGGGCTTCTATTCGCACAAGGGCTTCGAGGCGCCGCTGCGACGCATTCGGTTCAAGGATCCCGAGACCGACAAGACGTTGATCTTTCTCACCAACAACTTCACGTTGCCGGCCTTCACGATCACCGAACTGTATCGATGCCGCTGGCAAGTCGAGTTGTTCTTCAAATGGATCAAGCAGCATCTTCGAATCAAAGCCTTTTTCGGCACATCGGAGAACGCGGTGAAGTCGCAAATCTGGATCGCGGTGTCGGTCTACGTCCTGGTCGCCATCGTCAAGAAGCGTCTGAAGCTCTCGACCACCCTGTATGAAATGCTACAGATCTTGAGCCTGACCATGTTTGAACGAATGCCGTTGGATCAACTACTTGCACAAGCCGTGATCGAAGACACCGACCACATTGCGAATAAACAGCTGATCTTGTTCGAGTAACGTTGGGACACTACTGATACCGGAATTCGAGTTCATGCCGATAAAGTCTCGTCTGTCGCATTCAATCAGCAAAGATTCCTGGCTCTTGCCCTTCGCTTAGCTCTGCCAGTTCGCCCGGAGCAGGTCTTCACTCTCCTCATAGCGGCAGGTGAATGTGCCGTGATGCGCGTGATGGAGCGCCTCGCCGATGCGCCGCGCGAGATGGGGATCGGTCGTGGTGATGACTACTCCGACTGGAGCTTCGGCTTGGTCCTCGATCTTGATAATGCGAGCCAGAGGATGTTCGGCTTTGACACGGGCTTCTTCATTGCGGGCGAGTCCGACAACCTGGTCCCGATGCGAGGCGACAAACTCACCGGTAAGCAGCAACACTCCGCTAGCCGCGCCGTCCCGTATCCGTTCACAGGCAGGGCACACGATGGCGTGACTCTTCGCTGGGGCAGTGGCCCATGTCCACCGGCCTTTGTGGTAGACCGCTTTACACTCACGACAGACCGATGGCTCCAGGAGTTTGCCCTTTGCCTTGTAGAGGTCGTGCTTCCGGGCTCGAACCGATCGATCTTTCTTGTCTCGGGGAAGATGTGACGTCGACATAACAACTCCTTTGCTCCATTGTGTGAGAGATTTCTGATCATTCCGTCAGGGAGGGAAGCCTCCCCCGTACGTCCTTCCTGCACCAGCCTTGCTCCGACTGGACTGCTCCACAGGATGCCAGATGTGCACGCACAATGCCACATGGCAAAAGGATGCGTAGAGGAATCAATTCTGCCGAAACCCTCGATGGACGCGAGAGGGTAGATCCGCATGGATGGACCACTCCCAAAGAGGCTGTGGTGTTATTCGTCACAACCAAACGGAGGTCCTGTCCCCTAATGCCACAGTTTACATGCAGGGCGGCAGGACCGAGCATGGGCATGGGTCTGATGACCGACAGCTCTGAAGAGGGGCCGACCACATGTCATGACCTCGTGCGACTCTCCGCCTTCTTCCCGGCGCAACTATTCCGGATCCTGGTGGCACGGGGGCAACGGCCATTGCCAGTTCCCATTCCATACCACACTCGCTCAGGAGATTTTCCCAGTCATAGAAATCTTACCTGGATACTTGCACGATGTCCGCAACCAGCCTGAGGCACAGAGGCCCGGGCCATCTCCCGCTGCTTCGCTTCCCGCCTTCCGAATCCCCACTGATCGTCGAGCCGCCCAGCGGCGTTGGGCTCCACTGTCCGAAGCCGCAATGTCGCAGAACGCGTCAGTCCGAACATATGACCAAAAGCACAATCGGCTGACTCCGTGGCTGATTCGAGCAAAAGCTAGGGGATGGCTGAACTGATCAAGGGAGTGGGGGGGGGGGAAGCATGATATTTGCCTGTTCTTATTTTGAATGGGGTAAGCCTCGGTGTGGGTCGACAAAGGAAGACTGATTGATGAGCACGCAAAGATGAACTCCGACGAACTCTTCTTCAATCTCTACAACCACGGGTTCGTGCGGGTCGCCGTCGGGATTCCGACAGTTCGGGTTGCAGACCCGGAATATAATGCACGCGAGACGATCGCACTCATGAAACAGGCGGCGGAACGCAAGGCTTTCCTGGTCGTCTTTCCCGAACTCGGATTGTCGGCCTATTCCTGCGAAGACCTATTCCAGCAACAAGCGTTACTTGACGGTTGCAAAGAACAACTGGCCTCCGTCCTCCGCGCCTCACAGGACATTCCCGTGATCGCGATCGTCGGCTTGCCGCTTGTCGTCGATGGGCTTCTGTTCAATTGCGCGGCCGTGCTGTCTCGTGGGCATCTGCTGGGCGTGATCCCGAAGACCTACCTTCCCAACTATCGCGAGTTCTATGAGATGCGTCAATTCGTGCCTGCCGATTGCGCCCGATCTCAGACGATCCAGCTGCTGAACCAGCAGGATGTGCTGTTCGGCAACCGACTGCTGTTTCAGCTTGAGGGCCAACCGCTCTGCACCTTTCATGTCGAAATCTGCGAGGACCTCTGGGTGCCGATCCCCCTCTCTTCTTACGCGGCCCTGGCGGGAGCCACCCTGTTGATCAACCTTTCTGCTTCGAACATCACCATCGGGAAAGCGGAGTACCGGCATCAGTTGGTCGCCAGTCAATCGGCTCGGTGCCTCGCGGCGTACCTGTACACCTCCGCAGGGTTCGGAGAGTCCACCACCGATTTGGCCTGGGATGGGCACGGGATGATTTATGAAAACGGGACAGTCGTGGCCGAGAGCTCCCGCTTTTCCTACACGTCGCAACTGCTTATCGGCGACCTTGACCTGGATCGTCTGGCCCAGGATCGCCGACGACAAACCAGTTTCGGGGACTCAGTCCGCCGCCACAGGGGCGAACTGTCAGCCTTTCGCACGGTACGAGTCCCTGCCGAACTGCCTTGTCATGAACGGCTGTTGCTCGACCGGGCATACAACCGCTTTCCCTATGTCCCCAGCGACCCTGCGCAACGAGACGAGCGCTGTCGGGAGGTGTACGAGATCCAGGTGCAAGGATTGGTGAAGCGCCTGCAGTCGGCTGGAATCAGCAAGGTCGTGATCGGCGTGTCTGGCGGGCTGGATTCGACTCAGGCCCTGATCGTGTGCGCAAGGGCGATGGATGTGCTGGGTTTCCCACGCACGAACGTGCTCGGCTATACCCTTCCGGGATTTGCCACCAGCAAGCGGACACTAGACCAAGCCTGGCGTCTCATGCGCGCGATCGGGTGCACCGCGCAGGAGATCGATATTCGGCCCAGTGCTGAACACATGCTCGAAAACATCGGCCATTCTCATACGGCCGCCAAACCGGTGCATGATGTCACCTTTGAGAACGTCCAAGCGGGGGCACGAACGAGCCTGTTATTCCGTCTCGCGAACCAACAGGGCGCGCTCGTGGTGGGCACAAGCGATCTCAGCGAACTCGCGCTGGGTTGGTGCACGTATGGAGTCGGCGATCACATGGCGCACTATCATGTCAACGCGAGTGTACCGAAAACCCTGATCCAACACCTGATCCGCTGGGTGGCCGCCACGAACCAGCTTGGGGGCGATGCCAGCCTCGTGCTCACGGATATCCTTGAGACGAAGATCAGTCCCGAACTCGTGCCTGGTGAGGATCGTGCCGGTCAACCCATCCAGCGTTCAGAGGACGTGGTTGGCCCGTTCGAATTACAGGACTTTTTTCTCTATTACGTGCTCCGCTTCGGCTATGGTCCGCCCAAAGTCGCATTTCTTGCCTACAATGCCTGGCTTGAAAGGAAACAGGGTGAAGGTCACGACATTCCGGATCCTACAGGGCGGGAGTATGGGATTGGCGAGATCAAAAAGTGGTTGCGTGTCTTTCTTGATCGATTCTTTCATCAGAGTCAGTTCAAACGTAGTGCGATTCCAAATGCCCCCAAAGTAGGTTCTGGTGGCTCCCTGTCTCCTCGAAGCGACTATCGCGCGCCAAGCGATAGTGAGGCGACGGTGTGGCTGTCCCAACTGGATAGAATTCCCGGGAGCGACTCCTAGCAGGCTGCGGAAAAACCATTTCGGCACAGCAGAACTTCGATGGCCTGCACGTCGGGACAACAGGAGAACATCCCAGCAGGATAGCCGAGCGAGACTCGCGGGACGGGCGAGACAAGGTGGGAGTCCAATCTGTCTGCGTCGCGCCTTTCTCGCATGTCTCGCCTTCACGCGCCGTGGTTTATGGCGCTGGCGGACTTTTTCAACAGCCTGCCAGGATGACGGGAGCGCCCGCCAGCTATCTCCAGCTGTTCGCGACGGAAGGCGCGGGAGGAGGGCTAGCTTGGAGGAAAGACTGCCGGGCCCACACTCTCTTCAAGCGCGGCGACCGGCTCCAATAAGTCAATAGTCAGGCCTGACCCTGAATTCCGCCCACGTTTTATCTCCTCGTTGCGGGCGTAAAAAGTAAGAATTTCTATGTGCTTGAGTGGACGCGTGCTACCCTAAGGCCTAGGCCACTTAAACAGAGAGGTTTTTATGATCCAGCAACACGGCAAGCTGCTACAGATCCATCATCGTTTGAAAACAATCGTTGAAGAGCAAGGGGATCATGCCTTTGCCACCGCATTGGGTGCTTGCATTGGAAATGCTCAAGGAGAGAATCCGCATTCTGAGACCTGTCCGTTTCGCAAGCTACTTTTAGAGGACTACGTGAAGACAGGCATGACGCCAAAGGAAGCGACAACGAATTCAAATGGCGTTTCGCCAGAGGGTGAAGGGCCAGTTCCCGTCTCGATACCGCATGCTGTTCTTCTCAAGCGTATCCAAACTCTGCTTCAGCAGGATGCCCGGCGGCTGGATGATCAGAGGTACCTTGAGGCATTGCTTGCCTGCGAGGCTGCCACTGAAAACAATCCTCAGTGTCCGTTCTCTCAATTGCGTGCGTCCCAGTCGAACAAGAAGTAGATTTCGTAATTCTGTGTGTGAGGTGGCCCCGGAATAACAGACAGGTGAATTAAGTACCATTCTCTCGCCGTTCGAACTCCTCCAAACTGAACTTCGAAAACAAGCCGCTCGCAATGACATCATAAGCCAATAGTCCTGCCGGACCACGTTCGCTGAGCGATTCCTTACTGTTGAGTCCATCAATAGTTTCGGCAAGTTCGTTAGGCCCCAGACCAACCAGATAGACTAGACAGACCAGATAGACCAGACAAACCAGAGGCCCCGCGATCAAAAATTCCCTGCCTGGACCACATCCTCGATGCTGTTGATGTCGAGCCAGTGACCGGCGGTATAGAGCACCCGGATAGGATATTGCCGTTTCAACAGTTCTTGGAGCAGCTGGGGGATGCCGGCTTTGCGGTTGGCCGGTTTGGCCAGCATTTCTACTATGATCTCGGTGATGAGTTTTACCGCGCTGGGTGAGACTTTGAGGAATCCCATCCAGACTCCGTGGATGGATTCTTTGGGGAGATTGTCTCCCAATTGTTTGAGATAGATCTTGGCGTTAAAGGCCCTTCTCGAATTGGGGATGGTGCATTCGGTAAATCCGCCGAGGCGAGCATAGCTGCTCTGCTCCTGCCAATTGCTGTCGACGAAAATCACGCAGTCGTCTGTCTCCTGGCAGAGAGACTGGGGAATATATTTGTTGAACAGCACGTCGCCGTAGGAAATGATCGTGCTCTGTGCCGGTCCTTTCCGGGATCGAAGGGCTTTCAAGAGGGAATCCAGTTCGCCTGTGTCTGCAAAGTCGTCATTATCGACATAGGTGAGGTTGGGTAGATTGACGGCTTCTTTCTTATACCCTCTGACCACCACGATATCCTTGATGCCGACAGCATTGTAAGCGTCGACAATGTGGGAGAGGATCGGCGTGCCCTGGATGTTGACCATCGTTTTGGGTTGCTGTTCGGTGAGTTCTCCCAGTTCTTTCCCACGGGAGGCAGCCAGGACAATGGCGCAGGTATCTTCGGCGCTTTTCGGTAGATAGCGGTCTTCCGCTTCTTGCAACTCTGCGGCGTTTTGCAGACGGAAGATTTCGGAGACTGGCGCGACTTTGTCTTCAATGGAGAGCAGGTGTTCATCCTCCTTGAGGGTCCGTGCGGTTTTCTGCATGGCTGCAACGGACGACCGAAGCATGTGATTGGCCCAGATCACCATTGAAAAGCCCTGTTGGCGAAACACATCAGTGGGTGTCGCGTAATACTTCGTGGGCACGATGACGACGGGGCATCGGTTGCCCCATTCCTGCTTGAATGCCAGGATCTCATCCGGCACTGAGAGGGCGCTGTGAATGAGGATGCCGTCTGCCCCTGCCTGATGATAGGCCTCAGCTCGTCGTAGGGCTTCCGTCAGTCCCCAGCCGCAGATGAAAGCTTCCACGCGGGCGATGATGGAAAAGTCCGGATCGGTTTGCGCGTCTTTGCCGGCTTTAATCTTGCCGCAGAATTCCTGCATGTCTGCCATGGGTTGAGCGCCACCCTTGATGAAACTATTAGTCTTGGGGAAAAGTTTGTCTTCGATGCAGACCGCGGCGATTTTGCGCTGCTCCAGTTTACGGACCAGCCGCTGCATGTTATTGAAATTGCCGTATCCCGTATCGCCATCAAGGAGAATTGGAATCGTGGTTGCGTCGGACATGAATTCCAAGTTTTCTAGAACTTGCGTCCAGCTGGCTTCGTTGTTGTCACGGACGCCGAATTGCGCAGAAATGGAAAGGCCGCTGGCCCAGATACCTCGAAAGCCGGCTTCTTGAACGATTTTTGCGCTGAGGCCATTGTGGGCTTCACAGATGAATTCCAGCTGTTCCGACAAGAGGAGTTTCTTAAATTGACGTGATGTGGTCATGCCTGCGGTCGAGCTCATGGATTCCCTTCCTTTAGCAGGATGCTGAAAAAGCCGCTCTTCTCACCCTCCCGACCCTGGCGCGCCGAGACGCGCCTTTTCCCATGCACCGTTCTCACATCGTTCAGATCCTCAACGTACCCCAGAGGGTACGCCTCCGGTCTTCACTCGTTGCGGCCTTGCTGAATGGCCTTTTTGAGCATCCTGCTGGATTGTTCTCCTGGTGTGCCACATAGTCCTGTTCGGGACGGGTACGGCGGTGGCGTACATGCTGGCTGTAGAGAATACCGGTTTCCTCTGGAGAAATCACCTTGCCTTTAAAGGGGCGTGAGACGTAAGCCGTGAAAGGTGAAACGTGAGGAGATGGGAGGGTATTGCGGATGACTAGCGGGACTGGTGCCGCTACGGTGGTCCTCGTGTATCATGCGATGTCAATTGGGGTCTTGGCGTCGTCGATGACAGGCCCTGCACAGTCGCGGAGAAGAGGACTCTCAACTTGGAGGGAGCTATGTCAATTAAGAGAATCGTTCCACGGAAGCGAGTGCAAGGTCGAGCGGTTGGTCAGGCGAAGAAGAAACCCGCTGCGAAGCGAGAGGATTCTGGGCTAAGCCGCCAACTTCAGGATTTGCGCGAGCAGGTTGATATCGTATTGCCGGAGATGACAGCCAGGATTGCGGCGCTGGAGCATCTGTTGCGTGAAAAGCAGCTCTGTACCAGAAACGACTTGATTGCCGCGCGTCAGTTTGTGCGCATGCAGGAGGCGTAGACATCGGGCCCGATGTGTGGATGCTCGTGACGAACTCATGGGAGCGCGACTGGTGAGATGCGTGGGACTGGCGAGACGGGGTATGATGATTCGGAGGGAGAGTGTCTCTATGGCGATGTCTGCGGCTCTGTCGAATGAGGACGTCCAGGCAGCTTGGGCCAAACTGGCCGAGGAGGTCCGCACGGGGGTTCTGTTGACGCTCAGAAATGGACGGCCGTTTGGGTCGCACGTGCCTTATGTCTTTGGTGAACACTGGACACGCGCCTACATTCATGTGAGTCGTTTGGCGTTGCACACTGAACATCTGTTGCACGATCCTCGGGTGGGGCTCTTTGTCTCGGAGCCGGATCGGCAGGGGAAGAATCCCTTGGCCCTACGGCGGATGAACCTTCAGGGTGAGGGAGTGCCGTTGAATGTTGGTGCGCCGGACTATGCTGAAGTGAAGGAGCGCTATCTGGCTCGATTTCCCCAATCGGCCATGATGTTCGGCTTTGCGGATTTCTCGCTCTGGGAACTGCGGCTACAGGATGCGCACTTAGTGTTGGGATTCGGGCAGGCCTATCTTGCAGAGGCGACCGCTCCTCTCACCTGGATCCATCAGAAGCCGAATACGAAGAGCACCTAACCACACATTGGCGGAAGAGGTAGGAATTTGTCCCAAGAAAGATGACGTTGTCATGTTGGCCGCCATCTCTCTTGGGTACGACTCTCCGCAACCGCTCACGGCCAGCGAAGCTGGAACCTAACGGTTCGCTATTCCGGGAGCGAGGATGAGATTGACAGGAAGCTTTTCCGCTAAGGTATAGGAACTCGCCTTGTTTTCCTTCACCCACCGTTTCTCAGCTACAGATTCAAAAGGCGGAGCAAGTTCTCCTTGAAGAGACCAAAGATCGCAAGGTGTCTCGTCAATGGAAATCTCCCAATCATACCCTTTCTCCTTTACGAAGGGAGCAATGACTTGATCAAGTGTTCTGATCCACCATTCTCTGAGGACTGGACCAGGTAGCGTCCTGGCAATTTGGTCGATCTTGAATCGGACAAATTTGTTATGCGGCTCGCCACCTACAAAGCAGGAGCCCTTGGCGATCTCCTCAAAAATGAACACCACATAGAACTTAGGGATCGGGATGCTCGCATACACCTCCGTAACCCGCTTGGCCAGATTCTTTTTGTCTTCAGCAGTGAACGCTCCGACAGGATGATACACTTTCCATAAAGGCATATCTCGTCCCTCCTTATTGGTTGAGCATTTGCTGTGTTGGGTTTGTCTGGACAATGGAGACCCACAGTCTCCTCGATATCCGAACATCTCATGTCGATTCTTTAGAGGCTAATGATCCATCTGTGAGTCCTCCTATTCTTACCAGAGCACCGAGTTGCTATTTGTCCTGTCGCTTGCCAGGTGAAGAGCAATGTGAATAGCCCCTTAGCGGTGCTCGACGTGAGGGAATCTCTTTGTGCCCGGGTAATGCTTCTGCCCCCATACGATGATCGCCTCCAATACCGGCTCTAGACCCTTTCCTTTCTTTGTCAGGAGATACTCGTAACGTGCGGGATTTTCCTGGTACGTCCGTCGGGTCACAAGGCCGCCAGCCTCTAATCTTTTCAGTCTGTTCGCAAGGATGTTTGAGGCCATTTTTTCCGGAGAGGACATGAATTCCTGATAGCGTCTTTTGCCCAATACGAGATCTCGAATAACTAACAGTGTCCACTTGTCTCCCAGAATATCCAGGACATTGGTGATCGGGCATTCTGATCGTTCAAATTTCATTCTGTCATTCCATTGGTGAAGGTCGTTAATTACTACGCATCTGCTGCCTATGAAGGAAATGCTGCGATTCGGTAATACTGTAACTCAGTCACTTGCATTTTGCAATACACTCAGTCGACATTAATTATATCCTGGTCCGATGCCGATGAGCGGGGAAGCCGCGGACGAAGACGAGTGACCTGAGAGAAGGTACTGCATGGATAAAGAACGACGAGCTGATGGTGGAAATAGCAGGTGCAGAGAGACAGGTCCGGCGTCAGGTCTTACGGTTCGTTCTGAGCTGAGGATCGGTAGGTAAAATAGAGTGCGATGCTTCCTATCAGAGCGATGATCAGGCCAGCAAAAAATAGAGTGTCAAAACTCAGCGGTGAGATGTAGCGGTGGTATAGGAAGGGCAGCAGAATGGGGGAGACCACGGCCAGGGTGAGGCCCAGTATGTGACGTTTCAGATAGATCGGTTCGCCCGGCTTACGCCTCATGTCCGACGAGCCCTATCATGTGTGTATCGGGCGAAGGCCTTCCGATTTTCCCCACGTCACCCTAAGGGGAGCAGTCAGACTGTCCTTCACTGCGCGCGATATTCTCACCCGCCCAACCCCGAGCGCGCCGAGACGCGCTCTTGTCCCAGGCGAGCACAGTTTCATCGTGCGTGTTCTGCGAGCAAGAAGGATGGTCTGGCTGTTCCACGTTCATCCTTCTGAGATCGCGCGTTGCTCGAGCACCTTCCAATTCTCTACCTCTCTTCAGAGGAGCGGCCAAGGTTGCCCTTTACTGCGCGCATCGAGCGACCACTGTTTTATCGTGGGGGCTCTGCGAGCAAGAAGGGCACCTGGCCGCTCCTTCCCCTTTCTATTTTACGAGGAACGGTTTTGAGTTTTCTCCCGAGGCGGTAGTGACGGTGAGGAGGACCAGGCCCTTCTTTCCGCCGCTTGGCACGGTCGTGGTGATGCTGTCTTTATTCTGTTGAAACTGAGCTGGATGGCCGGGGCCAAAGGAGACGCCACGTAGACAGGCTGCTTCGCCGAAGCTGGTTCCGGTGATGGTGACTTTGTCTCCGGCTTTTCCTTCGTCCGGCGTGACTTTGTCGAGCTTCGGTGCTTCACCGAAACAGGCTGTAGACTTTCCCGAGGTTTCTGCCGTGGCTAACTTTGGAGCAGTCGATTTTTGGGGGACCTGTGCCGTTTTTTTCGCCTTCTTCTCCTGTGTAGCTGGTTCGGCGGCCCAGATGTCGACCGGGCTGATCGCTGCCAGGCTGAGTGCCAACACTCCGATTGCGACCGCGATTCTAGTCCCTATTGCTGTATCCATGACGTCCTCCGATTGTATTGCTGTGATCACGACGTCGCATCGATTACCGGTCTTGAAGCCGGTTGAATCAATCTTCGATCGTCGAAATATCGCCAAGGTCCTGTCCGAGTTCTTTCGCTTTGAGTACCCGCCGCATGATTTTCCCAGATCGGGTTTTGGGGAGTGAGGGCACGATGTCGACTTCTGACGGCACGGCGATTTTGCCCAACTCCTTCAACACTTGATCCTTGATCGACTGGATCAGTGCCGGGCTACCCACTTCCCCCTGCTTCAAAATGACAAAGGCCTTGATGGACTCGCCGACGAGCTTGTGCGGTTTGCCGATCACCGCAGCTTCCGCCACGGCATGGTGGCTGACCAGCGCGCTTTCCACTTCGGCGGTGCCGAGCCGGTTGCCGGCTACTTTAATTACGTCATCGGCGCGGCCCATGAACCACATGTAGCCGTCTTCATCTTTGTGGCAGATGTCTCCGGCGGTGTAGCAGTTCGGGATCGTGTTCCAATAGGTCTTGTAGCGTTCCGGGTCTTTGTAGATGGTCCGCATCATCGAGGGCCAAGGTTTTTTGATGACGGCAAGGCCGCCGGCATTGGCGGGGAGGCTGTTGCCTTGACTGTCTACGACATCGGCTTCGATGCCGAGGAAAGGTCTGGTTGCGGAGCCTGGCTTCAAGGGGACGGACGGCAGGGGGGTAATCAGGATGGATCCTGTTTCGGTCTGCCACCAGGTGTCCATGATCGGTTTGTCCCCACCGGCTGCGCGATGGAACCATTCCCAGGCTTCTGGATTGATCGGTTCGCCCACGCTGCCCAGGATGCGGAGGGTAGAGAGATCATATTTCTTGGGCCAGTCTTCTCCGTAGCGCATGAGCAGACGAATGGCGGTGGGGGTCGTATAGAAAATTGAGACCCCGTAGCGCTCGATCAAATCCCACCAGCGGCCCGGGTTCGGATAGTCCGGCTTGCCTTCAGCTGTGAGGATCGTGGCACCGTTGAGGAGGGGGCCATACACAATATAACTGTGGCCGGTGACCCAGCCTGGGTCGGCGACACAGAAGTAGACATCGTCATCCTTGAGATCGAAGACATATTTCGTGGTGATGTAGGTCCCGACCATGTAGCCGCCGTGGACATGGACCACGCCTTTGGGTTTGCCGGTCGTGCCGGACGTATAGAGGATGTACAGCGGATGTTCTGCATCCAGATGCTCGGCCTCGCAGACCGCCTTCTCGTCCTTCAGCCAGTCGTGCCAATCGATTTCTTTCGGCGTTGATAGGGTTACCCCAGGAGTTTGACGCCGTAAGACGACGACATGTTCGACGGTGGGGGAATTGGCAACAGCTTGGTCGACCACTGGCTTGAGGTTGAGGACTTTTCCCCGGTCGAACCCGACGTCGGCTGTAATGACTAGTTTGGACTCGGCATCCTGAATACGGTTCGCAAGGGCCGGGGCGCTGAATCCTGAATACACCACACTATGAATGGCGCCGATGCGCGCGCAGGCGAGCATAGCGACGATCTGTTCGGGAACTTTCGGCAGGTAGATCGTGACTCGGTCGCCTTTCTTGATCCCGAGTGTCTTGAGCGCATTTGCGCAACGATTGACCTGTCTGTACAGCTCGCCGTAGGTGATGATCCGTTCTTGGTCGTTCTCGCCCACCCAGATAACGGCGACTTTGTTCTTCCGCCAAGTTTTGACGTGACGGTCCAGGCAGTTATAGGTGATGTTGCAGGTGGCGCCGACGAACCACTTGGCCCAGGGGTAATTCCATTCAAGAACCTTGGTCCAGGGGGAGAACCACTCCAGCTCCTTGGCGACACCGCTCCAGAAACCTTCAGGGTCGGCAATCGATTTCTTATAGGCGCTCTCATAGTCCTGAATATGGGCAACGGATTTGGTCTGAGCGGTCGGTTGATAGACGCGGCTTTCCTTGAGGAGGGTATCGATGTTCTCTGCCATAGCGAGATGTCTCCTTCAGGTCATGGTGCGAAGCAAATCGTGCTCATTATGCTGGAGGGGCGGGGGGAACTCAACCATACCTAGGAGCCTGGCAAGGGGCGAGGGGCACGAGGCGAGTGGAAAGATATCCCTTCCGGTTGCCCCCTAGCCTCTAGCCCCGCGCCTCTCGCCTGATCCTTGGCGATTGCAACAAGCGTTCATGAATAATGCGGGCTAGACCTCGGTCTGCCGTTTCTTGACAGTCGCGTAAAGGCGAGAGTAGGGTGAATTTGTTACAGGCCATACGATGAGACCAGTCCAATTGATGTTGCCGGTCATCCTCCGACAATCGCGGCCCTTCCTTCTCACTTTTCTCGCCTATTCGCTGGTGGCGGCGTTCTGTTTGCCGTCGGCGTCCGCCCAACTGGGGAAGCCGGAAGGGCTCTATTACAAGTCATGGGCCATTGTCATCGGGGTGGAGAACTATCTTTTGGCCCCGAAAATTCCCGGCGCGATTGAGGATGCCAAAGCGGTGGCCCAGGCGTTCCGCCGACTGGGCTTTGACGAAGTCGTTGAACTCTACGACAAGGATGCAAGTGCTCGCCGCCTGCAGCAGACGCTCTCGGATTTCTTGCCCCGCAAGGTCGGTCGACATGATCGGCTTGTGCTCTATTTCGTCGGCCATGCGGGTGTCACGCAGGATCTTGCTGGCGATGAACTTGGATATCTCGTCCCCTGGGACGCGCAGATGGGGAATGTATCCAAATCGGTGACGTTTGAACAATTAAAAGAATTCAGCCGGCGTAGTGCGTCCAAACACACCCTCTTCTTCTTGAATGCTGCGGCTCGCGGGTGGGAGGTGAGTACGGCTCAACCCCTGTCCCTCGAAGGGCGCTTGGCTCCGGAAGACGAGACGGAGCGGCGAGCCGTGCAAGTGTTGACGGCGGGCGATAAGGGTGAGTCGTTGAGTCAGGAGAATGGGAGAAGTCTGTTCGTGCAAGTGCTGGTGAATGGGCTGAGCGGTCCGGCGGATCGGAATAAAAACGGATGGCTTATGGCTTCGGAAGTCGGAGACTATGTCAAACAACAAGTTCTGGAACGATCGAAAGGCACCCAGCATCCCTTCTTTGTGCAGCTTGAGGGGGACGGGGATACGGTGTTGATCGAGGGCCGAAAGGCCGCCTTTATCACAGGAGCAGAACCCCAGTCTCCGGCCGAACGACGACAGGCTGCGAAGATGCAATATGAACAGGCCTTCGCACTCCTCCAAACTGGGAAATCGTCGGAGGAAGCGTTAGAGCGGCTGGATAAAGCCCTGGCATACGATCCCACGTTCGGCGACGCCTATGTGCTCAAGAGCTATGTGCGGTTAGAAGTCCTGCCCAACCTTGAGGACGCATTGTCTGCGGCAAAGCTGGCGGTACAGTATGCCCCGAAGAACCCGGATGCTCAGTATACGCTCGGGTTGATATACGAAAAGCGCGGGCAGTATGCCGAAGCTGAGCGTGCCATGAGGGAGTCGTTGGTGGTCAATCCCGACTATGCAGATGTCTATTTCTCGCTGGGTATCCTCTACGCCGACGAGATGAAAGATCAGTCCAAATCGATCGATGCTTTCACGCGTTATCTCGAACTAGGCGGAAACCATGCCCGTGCCAGGGCTGCTGTGGCGCAGTCACCACCCGCCGCTCCCGCGAAGCCGTAGCAGGATGCTGAAAAAGCCCGGCAACACAAAGAAGGTTGAGGCCAAGGCTAAGGTTGAGAAAGCGAGAGTCTGAACTTCGCTCAACCTTGACCTCGACCTCAGCCTGTATCCCGCTAGGGTTTTTCGCCGCCCTTAAGATACCCCAGCCCGATTTTTAATGCCTTCCGGGTAATTTCTGCCCATCGGACTTGAGGATATTCAGCGAGGAATGCGGCCGCCTTGGAATCTTGAATTTCCAGGCTCAGAATCTTAATGATGCCGTCATCGATCTGGACGTCTGCCACGGGTATCCTCCTTTTAATCAGCGGGCCGTAGGTTCAACCCATACACGGCCCACCAAATACTTCAACAACGTACACCATAGCCGCCAGTGCCAGCCCTGCCGCCTATGCTAGATTTGTGCTACTTGTGTCAACCAGACGGTACTTTTCTGAAATTTCCACTCCCTCTCGAAGACTCTCAGGATAATTGAACCTCATCCATCAGACCGTATTTCTTCTATAGAGCCCCATTCACTCCTCCTTTCCCAGGGCTCATGCTGGTCCGGTTTCCCGTGCCGGGGATTATAGATACCTGCTTCGCCGCCGCAATGACCGCGTCAATGTCGCCACCGCGCCTCTTGCATTCAGACGTCGCGGGTCGGATCTTTGCAAACCCAATCAGCCATCCTTCGATTTCTTCTGGCCGGAATCAGATGAGTCCATGAATGCGAACGCACGGGATCTTGCTCTGTGACGCCCAAGCATAGAGTGTTGAAGGTTTGATTCTCAGTTGTTCAGTGTGACTGGGATTCAAGTACCCCCTGCTGGCAAATGGTTTCATCTCTTGTGTGGCTGCCGGTATGGGCCTTGCCAGACGAGCAAAAATGTACGCCCGCCTTCCCCCTGCAAGTCTTATTGAGAAAGGTTTCACGAAGGACCATAATGAAGCTTCTGTCATTGCTGCATACCTGTTCGTTCACGGGCTCCTCGCGAGCGAATCATGGTGGATCTAACCTGCTCCCGGCCGGGTGAGGACTGCCATGCGTCTGCTAAAACCCTTCCCCGGCAAACAAGCACACTCCAAACAACAAGACGCGTGCGCCTGGCTGCTATAGGGGGAGGCGAACAGGGGCGTTGCTCGCCTGCGAGAAGTGATAAATCCGAGCTGTGGAGGCTCCAACTACTCTCATGAGGAGACGGGGTGAGCAGATGAACAGCGGCGAGAGGCAGGCTTCCATTAACTACGGAGCGTCAATAAATTTATGCATACCAAAAACATCTTTCCAAGTCGGCGCATGGTTCCGGCAAAGTTCGTGATGGTTTCCAATCTCCTCCTCATTGTTGCGGCGTGGACTCTGCCCACGCCGTCGTCTTTCGCGACGGATTGGCGGCAGCCTGGCTCCCAGAGGGATGCGGTGTGTCAAGGCAGTTGCGGAGGGGGTTGCGGTCCCTGCGGCGACAGCTCCGGCCCCACCTACTCTCCCCCTGCCCGTGACTACGAAGCCGAGCGTCGCGCTCAGGAGGCCGCTGCCGCAGAACGCCAACGCCAGCAGGATGAAGCCGATCGCATTGAGCGCGAACGTGTTGCGGCCGAGAAGAAGCGTAAAGAGGAAGAGCAGGCCAAGTTCATCCGTGACCGTGACGAGGCAATCAAGAAAATCAAGGGCAGCAGTGGCACCGCTGTGTCCCCAAGCAACGGCGGTCTCAAAGGCAGCAGCACGGTCAATATCGGCTTGAAAGAGCTTCGGGGTGCCGATCGCGTCACCCCTGATACACAGGGGACGCAGACGGCGTGGAAGCAACTGCACTGTGCGGCAGAGATTGCCGGCTATGCATTAGCTGCCCTTGGGCAACGGGGAGACTACGGCGAGTTTGGTGCCTTATCTGTTGAGGCCATGAAGTCACTCGACGGCCAGCGCATTGATGTTGTCTGCACGGCCGCACCGCCGTTTCTGGATGTGTCTGGCCGTGCGAGGGATCTGGAGCAGGGCAAGCAAGCCCAGAGGACCATTCTCAGTCGTGCCGCAGTTATTGCCGAGCGCATGAAGCAACGCGGGGATCAGCCCACCGTCTCCCAAGCGCCGGTTCAAACTGCCACGGAAACCCCCGAGGACAAGCTACGCCGTGTCCAGCATGAGCTGAATAAAGCCAACAGCGAGAAGAACACCGGCAAAACCCAACATGACATGGATCAACAGGAGCGGGATCGCAAGGAACTGACCAAGCTCATCCTCGTCAACAACGGCTTGGAAAAGGGCGAGCTGACCAATATGAGTGTGAGCCTGGATGACGAAGCCCCGTCGAGACCTCCCAAGCCGCCAGCCAAGCCTGTGCCGACACCCTAGTTCGGACGAAGCTGGAAGGCGATCACGATGACCAAACTCCGGAGGATTTAGGAGCGCACATGAAACGGACAACCTCAATTTGGCTACTTGTGATCACCCTATTTGTTGTGGCCGGGCCTGTCCAGGCCGGGCTTCCTGCGATGCCGGAGATTCCTGCGGATTTGCCGGAGGAGGTGAGGGAGACGCTCATCGTCAAGCGTGCGCCGCTCGCGCACCGCAAGCTGGCGCTGATCGAGGAAGGTGAATTGTTCAACCGAAGCTGCGTTAATTTGGAGAAAGGCTCGAGCCGGCACCAGGACTGCGTGGCCAAGCAGGCGGAGTTCCACGCAAAAGTTGAGGCGTTGCGCCATGACATGGGTAAGCTCGTGGACGAAATTCACGCCGCCAGCGCTGCCGAAACGCAGCGTCGTGCTACGCCGAATCTGGATCCCTCGGTCGTGGATGCACGGGTGCCCCGCGACGGGGCTCATCTCATCGCCCAGGTGCCGGAATTGGAGCGCTCGCCGGCGGCCGACCGCATTACCAAGGGGTTTCAAGCGGTGATCCGCCACGACTGGCCGGTGGCACTGGCTTGGTGGCAGGACGCACTGCAACGCGACCCGACAAACGTAGCGCTGCAGCGTTCGGTGGATCTGGCGCAGTGGATGGTGAAATATCGAACGGCCGCGCCAACGGAATCGGCCAAATCTTTTACGGCTGCAGTCCACGCCGCAGCCAAGCGCGACTACGCAGAGGCTGTCCGTCAACTCGAGCGAGCCAAGGCGGAGAATCCCGCCATTGCACCTCACGCGAATCGCATGATTACGGCCATAGAGCAGCAGGCGGCACAGAGGGTGAGAGAGGCGACGGTGAACTGGCAAATCGAACGACAGACGCATGCCGTTGTCGAGGGGCTGCGTGACACGGGTATGAATAGGCTCTCGATCGGCGATGAAACGGGTGCGCAGGAGGCGTTCAGGGATGCGGACTTCTTCAGCATGTTCCTGCCACCAAGGCAACTGCCAGGCTCACCGGCACCCACGGGATCTGGGAAAGCGCCATCGGCTGAGCCTCCGACGCCCGATGTCATAGTCAAGTGAAAAAATGACAGGGGAGGCGTCACTGGGTCGGGTGACTACACCTACGCGCACACTGGAGCCCGCAAGTGAGTCGATGGATGGGCTTGGGGTCAACATGACACTCCTGCGCTCAATCGGGCTACTGTTGATCATCGCACTCTGTGCGGCAGATTTTGTACATGCTGGGCTTCCTGCGTTGCCGGAGATCCCATCAGAATTGCCGGATGAGGTCAGGCAGCCGCTCATCGCCAAGCGTGCGCCGCTCGCGCACCGCAAGCAGGCGCTGATCGAGGAAGGCGAGGTGTTCAACCGAAGCTGCGTCAATTTGGAGAAAGGCTCACGCCGACACCAGGACTGCCTGGCCAAGCAGGCGGAGTTCGGAGCACACGTCGTGGCCTTGCGCAGCGACATGGGCAAGCTCGTGGACGAAATTGACGTGGCCGTCCAAGCCGAGGGTGCTCGCATCATCAAGAGCATGAACGCGTTGGCCGCACGCCTGGGATGGAGCACGAACGAACGAGCCCGCCTGGATACCGCCTTGAACAGGCTGGGGTTCGATGGCGACCCCAGCGTGACCAGCGCTCAGATCATCCACGCCTGGCAGGATGTGCTTACCCGCGGGTCAGGCGGGGACCTCACGCGCGACGCCTCCCGCGGCGAGGGGCCTGGATTCCCCGAGGCTGGCACACAGACCCAGTACCAAGACTGCACCATCCTCGCTTTAGCGAACGCCGCGGGCCTCCCCTATGGGGTAGTGGCCACGCGTGCGGCCGAACTCATCCGCCAAGGTGACTGGCGCGGTGCCGCCGAGCGCGCGACGCCTCAACACGTTATCGAGCAAAAGGGCCTCAATGGCGGGGAGGTGGTCATGCTGGCCGAAGCCTTCGGTCAGGCCGAGGTAGTGCCCAGTGCGGATTTCGCGAAGACTGTGAAGGCGGGCCGTCCGGTGATGGTGAATGTGGTGCCCCAGGACGGTGACGTCAGGGGCGGGCACGAAGTCGTGCTGACACGAGCGTTTCACCATGGCGGAGCCCCGTGGTTCGAGATGATGGATTCCAACCAGGGCGCCCAGCGGCGGCTCTATGTGAGCGCCAAGGAACTGAACACGCTGCTGCAAGAAAATGGCGTGGCCTTCCGTCCGGGGCCCGGAACGACCCCGACGCTTTTGCGCTAGCGCGAGGCACAATAATCTTATTGCTCAATAGGAATTTAGGAGACCCACGATGATACAACGTTTCCACTTTCTCGTCTTCGGCTTGTGGTTGCTCGCTGCCTGTGCCCATGCAGACAATGATAGTGTCTTGCGCTATGCGATAGGGTTTGGAATGAAGGCAAAGGTCGAAGCGCTGCTTGCCAAGGGTGTGGATGTCAACGCCACAGATAAGGAGGGGGCGACCCCGCTGCATTGGGCGGCGCACTCTGGAATGAAAGACATTGCCGAGTTGTTGCTCGCGAAAGGTGCAGAGGTCAACGCCACGGATAAGGAGGGGGCGACCCCACTCCACAGTGCGGTAGACCAACGATTTGGCCTGAGCGCTGGCGGTGCCGAGCGCATCTTGGCCACGGCCGAGCTGTTACTGGCCAAGGGTGCGGAGGTCAACGCCACAGATAAGGAGGGGGCGACCCCGCTGCATTGGGCGGCGCACTCTGGAATGAAAGACATTGCCGAGTTGTTGCTCGCCAAGGGGGCGGAGGTCAACGCCA